>ENA-ORSX01000050-ORSX01000050.1-human-gut-metagenome-genome-assembly--contig:-NODE-50-length-159700-cov-28.029772_pt1 | contig 159700 bp, 146 predicted proteins | sample MGYA00241904_ERZ509172 | MGnify/ENA primary metagenome ERZ509172 (study PRJEB26280, sample SAMEA2338795) | human gut metagenome | biome: human gut; feature: human-associated habitat; material... | reverse complement strand
TGCAAAGCAGCACGAGTGCCGTGTCGTGTCTTATCCAGCGATCTTCGACATTACCGCGTATCACGATGACTTTATCTTCGATAGCGTCATCCTGCGAAATTGGCTTACAGTCCTTTGCGGTAATCTCGTCGTTCATACCGATCTCGGACGTTACCTTTTCCGTTTCTTTCATGATCTCGTCTGCGGCCTGCGTCACTCGTTCTCCATAGAGCTTTACGATCTCGGCAAAATCATCACTGACTTTTGCCTCAAGATACTGTTCATAGAACATCACTCGCTCGGCATAGCAGCAGACATATCGCTCCCCGTTGGCTGCTTTCGGGTTCTCACCCAGGATGATCTCTCTGTGTCCGATATACATGGAGTTAAGGACGGTGTAATCACCGACCATTCTTTTTTTATCCATAATCTTTCCTCCTTATGGAATTGGGCGGCACCTTTTGACGGGTGCCGCCCTTGTCCATTACTTTCTGTTCTTCAGGCGAAGAACGATAAGCCCTGCGACAATGAATACCACAAGGCAGATGCCGATAATCATCTTAGCGTTCATGTTCCTTTTCCTCCTTTTTCTTTCTGAAGGTGAAGAACGCCACTACGCCAGCTCCCAAGAGAGAAATACCGGTAAGAGCACCCCACAGCGGGATATTCGTGGTATCTCCGGTCTTGGGAATATCGGGAGGCGGCGTGATCGTCACCGTCTGATCCTTGTCCTCAATGTCCTTATGCGTGGTAATCTCCATGTCATCACGATACAGGCTCTCGAAGACTACCAGGCTCGTGCTCTTGGTGATACCGGAAGCGTCAAAGACGAACTTCACTTTCACCTCGCCATTTCTGTCCTTCGGCGTAAACTTCACTTCTGCGGTGATTGTCTCGCCGTTAACGGTGAAGACCTCGCCGGTCGCCTTATTCATGAGAGTGCCACGGATGGTGTACTCGGTGCCGGGGATAAGGTTGGTGTAAGACACCACATCCTCAACCGTTACCTTTCCAGTCGTAGTGATCTCCTTTTTGCCGTCGATGGAGGCAGTGGTCTTGATCTCGGGGACGTATACCTTCACAGACTGGCCTTCATCCTCAATGTCGGCATGAACTGCGATTTCAACATCCTCACGGTAGAGGCTCTCGAACACAACAACATCGGTCGTTTCGGTGATGACATAGGAATTGAAGGTGAAAGCCACCTTGACTTCGCCGTCCCTACCTTCGGGCGTGAACGCGGTTTCCGCAGTCACAGGCTCGTCATTGACCGTCACGGGCTTACCGGTGGTCTTGTTCATGAGAGTTCCTTTTACAACGTATTCCTTGCCGGGGGTGAGGTTGTGATAGGAAACGATATCCTCGATGGTGATCTCGCCGCCGATGGTCGTTTCTTTCTTGCCGTCGGTAGAAGCCTCGGTCTTGATCTCGGGGACAATGACGGTCACAGTCTGCTCCTCGTCATCAATATCCGCATGAACAGTCAGCTCTTTGCTGTCGCTGTAGAGGCTCTCGAACACGACAATGTTCGTGTCAGTCTTGATAAGCTTGGCGTCGAAGGTGAACAGCACCTCCACACTGCCGGAGGGAGCTTCAGGGACAAAAGTCACCTCGGAAGTGATCTGCTCTCCGTTCTGGAGGAACGGTTCGCCGGTGGCCTTATCCATGAGAATGCCCTTAACGGTATACTCCTTGCCGGGGACAAGGTGCTTGTATTCAACCGTATCGGTCAGCGTGAAGACCTCAGTGGCGCAGACTTCCTTTTCCTCGTCGATGGTGGCAGTCGTGCCGATTTCGGGGATCAGATCGTTCACTACGGTGATCTCAACCACGTCGCCGTCCTTATCGACTGTCACGGCATAGACCGTCTCGTTTTCAAGATAGCCAGCCGCAGGGTGCAGCTCACGCACGGTATAGCTGCCGTACACGACATTCTCAAAGGTGAAAATGCCATCCTCGCCAGATTCAGCGGTCAGCAGCGCGTTGGCCTCCGTGAAGCTGGTTTCGTCTGCGCGGAAGAGACCAAACAGAGCGCCAGAGATCTTATCGCCGGTTTCACGGTTGACCTTATAGCCCTTAATCATGCCGTAGATCAGCTCATTGGGGATGTCCTTGCCGTCGTTCACGGTGATGTGAACAGTAGCAACTTCCTGACCCGCGTACTCGAATACCACGGGGTACTCCTTATCGGACAGGACATAGTGCTGATCGGTGCTGATCTCCTTGACATAGGTTTTAGCACCAACGGGAAGGTCGGTGCTAAAGGCTGCATAGCCGTTCTCGTTGCACTCAACGACTTCAAGCACCCAGCCAGCGGGGATACTGCTACCATCTGTCGCTACGATTTCCTCTGCGGCGAACAGGCCGAAGTTGACAGAGGTGATTTCGCCGTTGTTGCCAACGCCGAAGACCTCGTTCTGCTCCATGACCTTATTAAGATCAATCTCGACCTTCTGACGCTCGTTGTAGAAGCCGGTGGAGGTTTCAGTGATTTCTACCTCCTGGCCTGCGTAGGTCAGTTCCACAGTCTGAACGGTGGGATTGAGGATCATACCATAGGGGGCTTTCGTCTCAACAACATGGTATCTGCCCAGGAAGAGAGGCTCGGTTGCGGCCTTGCCGTCTTCCTTGGTAACAAGTGTTGCCACAACCTCATCCTTGCTGTATCTGAGAGTACCGTCCGGCGTGTAGATATCTTCCGCTGCGGTCACGGTGTACTCAGCACCGGCAAGACCGCCGACAGCATAAACCAAACGCTTGCTGTCCTTGGTGTCCACGACAGAGGCGAGATACTCGCCGGTCTTCTCCACGTTGATGACGCCCATCTGAGGCGCGTTTTCTTTCTCGACGATCACCACAGTTACGGCGTTTTCCTCGGTGGAGTTATCCTCGGTGATGTCGAAATACACAGGATCGCTGTTGAGCACATATCCATAGGGAGCCGATGCTTCGACCAGTGAATAGCCCTTTCCGTACTCCAGCTTTTCGGGCGTAATCAGCATACCGTCGCCGTCCGTGTAGAAGGTGTCGATGGTTGTGACAGTCGGATAGGTGAAGGTCATCTGAATCTGATTACCGGAAGGATCGTAGATGTGGAAGCCGATGCCGGAAGCCGGAATGGTCTTACCGGTGGTGCTGTCGATCTTGACCACCTTCACATAGGAGTAGAAGTTGGCGTTGTTGATCAGATAACGATAGGTTTCGCCGTTCTCGCTGACGAACACGTCGAAAGGTTTCAGAAGCTCGCGGCCTTCCCAGCCCTTGATCTGCTGGACGGTGTATCTGCCGTAGGGCAGATCCTTCGTCTGAGCAAAGCCGTTCTCGTCGCAGATCAGATAATCGCGCTCGGAGTCTTTGGCGTTGTCATAGGAGCCTGCGCTCTTGAGATAGACGGCAAACTCTGCGCCTTCCTCGGGAGTCTCGATCTGCGTCTGGCCATCGTCGGTGTGCTTGATGATGGCAATATTGCCTTTCTTGACCTGTTCGTACTGCTTCATAGCTTCGCTGTTATACTCAGCAGTATAGTTCTTGGGATCGACACCGATCTGCTCGTTGCCGGGGGTGACGAGATAGCCCTCGCTGCTGTCCAGCTCCTTGATCGACCAGTCGGTGCCGCAGACATAGTATTTGGTGGTGAACTTGCCATCCGCGTCGGTGACATAGGTGTCGATCAGCTCGTCGCCCTTGTAGATTCCGTACTTGGCACCTGCCAGATTCGCATCGCCCTGAGCGGAGCCCGTTTCGACGTCCTGCTTGGTAACAGTAAGGTTCCATTTCTTGAGCACGTTATCGAAGCTCTTGTTGGTCACCTTATTCCATTCAATCGCCGCCGTCTGATTGTCGGGGACGACATAGCGGATCGGGGTGTCAACTTCCTCCAGCGTATAGCCGGTGCCGATCAGAATGTTACTGAAGGTCGCAACGCCGCTGGCATCAGTCACTGCATATTCATCAACGGGAATACCACTGTAGGAAGTACCATACAGGTGGAACTTCAGACCTTCGTTGAGCCCGTCCTCTGCGGTCTTAGTGACCTTGAGGTCGCCGCGCTTCAGGTCGTTGTCGAAGCTCTTATTTGTGACTTTGTTCCACTCGATAGCCGCTGTCTGATTGTCGGGGACAATATAGCGATCCGGAGTACCAACCTCCTCCAGGGTATAGCCGGTTCCGATCAGCACATCGTCAAATACCGCGATACCGCTGGCATCAGTTACGGAATACTCATCCACAGGCAGTCCGCAAAAGGAGGTGCCGTACAGATGGAACTTCATACCCTCGACAATGCCATCCTCAGAAGTCTTCGTGACCTTCAGATCTCCACGGCGCAGGGTGTTATTGAACGTGACGGTAGAGGTCTTGCCGCTGACGATGGTGACAGTCTGTGCAGACTGCGTTTCATACTTATCATCGGTCTGCTCAGTAACGGTATAGGTGCCGGGAAGCAGGTCGAGATCGACTGTACCGTTCTTACCGGTCGTAACCGTCTCATTGACGCCATTGCCGGAGATATTGAACTTAATACCCTCGACTTTGCCGTCTTCGCTGGTTTTCACGATGTGGCCAACGCCATAGGTCTCTGTGTTCAGTTTGAGGTAGAAGTACACAGGGTCTTCTGCGCCAGAGGCCATCGTCTGCTTGCCGGGGCAGCCCCAAATAAGCATCTTGCCCATGCCGAGATTGGTTTTCTTCTGCGCCGAGATCATCACAGCATTGGAAATCATGTTCTTGCTGGTGAAGGTGTACTGGTTTCCGCTGCGGGTGACAGTAATGCCGCTGGCAGAGAAGTTGATATCAGCCAGGGTGTTGTTGGTGTCGGTCAGGGTGATGCTGTAGTTGTCATTTGCCTGATCGTATTTCATGGTGTAGGTCTGTGCGTTGCTCTGGTTGCGGGAGGAGAAGCTCGGCACAACATAGTGCTTGGACATCTGCTCCAAGATCCAGTTGTAGCATTTTTCAGCCGGACGGTCCTTCAGCGTTGCATAGAACAGGTCAGCATCCACGCCATTTGCCGAGGCGAGGCTTGTAGGGCTGGTTCTGATCTGCTGCTGATACTCCCAGATGATACACTGCGTCGCGTAGATGAAGTCATCCATGTTTGTCCCTGAGATGGGAGAAGATGCACCATCGTGCCAGCCATACATCAGTGCCATCATGATTCCGTACTGTGCGGTGATAGGCAGGTTCTGAAAATACTTGCTGTTCTTTCCGCTTGAACCATTGTAGGTGTCGCTGTAGTTGTAGGACACGCCGGACTCAATACAGTACACATGATGAGAGGTGCCGTTACTGTCAATCATCAGGTACTTATATCTGGCGACACCGCCGTTATGATAAGAAACATAAAAGCTTCCATCGTCGTTGTAAAAAAGCGTGTTGCCAGCCTTGCTGTAGTAGTTGTTTCCATCAGAGCCGAGATACAGATCGCCATACGTGGAAGTGCATTTCGTGCCCTCCTCGGCTGTCCACGCAAACGCTGTCACAGGCAGCATTGCAACGACCATCAGAACGGCCAGAAACGCCGAAAGCAGTCTCGTACTCTTGGATTTGAAAATTGCATTCATATCTCTTTTTCATCCTTTCATTTTGGTGTAAAGAAAAAGCCCTCCGCTATTTCAGCAGAGGACTTCGTCCTTGTTGTGTTGTGATGTTACGCGAATACAAAGTAGATGGCGTAAGAGCCGCCGCCGATTGATTCGCAGCAGATGTTGAACTCCGTGATCTCATCGAGGCCATATGCGCCGAGGTTTTCTACGGTGTGAAAGCGGATATACTGTTCCAGCCTGGACCGCAGCCCGCTTCCTTGATTGGACTCCGATGCTGTTATCGGATTCCACCATGTTGCGTTCTGCGGAGACAGCGAGGTATTCAGCGTGTAGCCCATACCCTGACCGATGGCGATGCAGTCAGCACGGATCGCACTGATATCGAACTCGTAATCGTATGCGGTCTTTGGCTGTGTCTCCACCGGAGGTTCTGTCTCAGCGGGGACCGGCGGCTCGGTTGTCGCAGGCGGCTCCGTAGGTGCCGGAACTTCTGCCGGGGCTTCGTCGGTTTCAGTGGCAACCGGCTGTTCTGTAGGCTTGGACTGTTCCGTTTCCTTGGGTGGCTCGCTCGGTGCTGGCAGTTGAGTCTCGGTTTGCTCCGAAGGCTTATCCGCTTTTACTTCCTCAAAAGAAGGGACAGTGCTTTCTGAGCTTACCGGTTCATTATTCTCTGCTGGGCCTGCTTCGTTGTCTACAGAGACAACATCTTCTGTCGGGGTTCCAGATTCTTCCTCGTTCTTTTCAAGTACATCTATTTCAACGCTTGATGTGGGGGTTGCTTCCAGCTTATCTGTGCTTTCTTCTGCGGCAGTCGTTGTCAGCAGCATTTCGCTTGCTTTAGTCGGTTCAGGACTGTCCGGAACCGTTACAACTGCCTCACATCCGCATAAACACAGCAGGGCAATGACAACCGTGATGATAAGTGACTTCCTCATAGGATCGCCTCCTTGATTATTCTCACCATCATTGTACGGTCGTCTGTTTCGTAAGGCAAAGGTACGCTTATCTCCTTACTCTTCTTCCTTTGAGCTGGTAAGCTGGTGAAACAGGGGGAGAGTGTGAGAGGGGGAAACGGCAAAGCTTCTCCCAAAGGGTACACCACTCCCTTGGCGTAAGGGTTATCTTGTTTCACCTCGGTCTTTCTGACGTTCCTGTACCCGGTGATAATACTCAAGCGCTTTCATAATATACTCACCGGTTTTGTTGTACGGAACGCTATCAGGAATGAACCGTCTTGCATCTTCGTACTTAATGCGGATCTTCTCCTTTTGGTTTGGCTTCTCTTCACTCATGATGGACTCAATGACCTCATTGGAGAGCTTGCCTTCCTGGGAGAATCTCTTCATCTTGATTGCCTGGGCAAGGGATGGCGTCGCGTCAGCATAGGAGATTTCCTCCAGCAAGTCTTCCTGCTCCTCCTTTTTTAGGTAGGACAATTCAACTGCCGGTCTGAACGCAATACGTCCCTCGTCAACAAGGTCGAGAAGCGGCGGGATAAGCTCCGTGAGACGGATATAGCGGAAAATAGTATTTCTGCTTTCTCCCACCTCGTCCGCCATAATCTCGGATGATTTCGTGCCCAAAGAATTGTTCCCCACTGGGGAATAATTATCTTGAGCCGGTCTGCCTGCCTGCCTTTTCATGGCCTCAAGACGCATCTTGTACGAAAATGCCTTTTCGCTCGGGAGGATGGTGGAACGCTGTAGGTTGGATTCAACCATCAAGATAATGGCCTCGTCGCGGCTCATCTCGCGGACCTCTGCCTTTACGGTGTCCAGTCCTGCGATCTCACAAGCCTTTTTCCGACGATGGCCTGATACGATCTCGTAGCGTCCGTCTTCCTTCGGGCGAAGTGTGACAGGGGTGATGATCCCGCGCTCTTTGATACTCTGAACAAGCTGGTCCATATCCTCATCAATTTTTACCTTGAAAGGATGGTCGGGGAAATCGTCAATCTCCGAAATGGGAATATCGAAAATGCGGGGAAGCTTGTTTACCTTGCGTTCCTCGTCATTTGCGAACAACTCATCGTATCCAGTCAGGCCCAGGTCGATTTTTTGCACGTTCTTCAATCTCTGTCACCTCCTTCGTGAGTGCCTCATACGCTGCTGCCACTTTTCCGTTCTTGTCGTGGGAGAAGATGCTTTCTCCGGAAAGACTGCACTCCGCTGCTCTTACCGAAAAAGGAATTTCAGACTCGAACACGCGGATGTTTTCTCCTACTGAAGAACGGAGCGATGTGATAATCGACTTTGCATTGTTGGTGCGGTTATCTACCATCGTCAGCAGAATGCCGTCGATCCTCAGTCTCGGATTGATCTGCCGCTTGATTTTCGCAAGCGAGCGCAGAAGTAAGTTAAGACCTTTGGTTGACAGGAAGTTCGGCTGGGACGGAATAATCACACTGTCTGCCGCAGCAAGCGCATTGACCGTCATCATTCCCAGAGAAGGCATACAGTCAATAAGGATATAATCGTAGTTCTTTCTCATACCCTCGATACAGGATTTCAGAACGTACTCACGGCTCATAACATTGAACAAGCCCGTTTCCATGCCGGACAGTTCAATATTAGAAGGAAGCAGATCAACGCCTTCATTGTGGGCGATGATCGCGTTGCCGGGAGGCTGCTCATCTTCTATGACCGATTGCATGAGCGTGGATAGCGACACATCCAACTCGTCGGGGTTCTTTACACCGAGGCTCACCGTGAGGCTCCCTTGCGGGTCAGCGTCAATCAGTAAGACCTTATTTCCGGTGTTTGCAAGGCCCACGCCGAGGTTGACTGTCGTGGTCGTTTTGCCGACGCCGCCTTTTTGGTTTGTGATGGCGATCACTTTACAGTTTTCCATGCGTTTTCCTCCTTTCTTAGGATTCACAGCGATCCATTTCTGTACCGCTATGTACCTGTGCGTTATTTGTCCTCGACGCCCCACGCACATGGGAATACATCAGACGCTTGCTTGCGAAACAAGTCCATGGGAATCTCACCCCTGCCGGGTCCTCCGCCAGCTCCGTAGAGAAGTATCATTAACCCTGAAGCGTTTCATGGCCATATCCGTAGCAATCGGATATTTCAGAATGGTTCGGAAACGCTCGCCACCTTGCTTTCCGTTATAACCCGGATGGGCAGGAGGGTCTTGGCGCACCTTCATTCGGCTGGGGCTTTCGCCCCCGCTCAGGAACGTATCTGATGAATGTGTATTCAGTTGTCAAGTAGCGGTGAGTAGGAATTTCTCCTCTCACCCCCCTACCGCAACCTTCGAGGCTCCAAAACGACATTTATTTTTCAAAAATTCAAAAAATTTTTTTCGTGCTGGGCTAGTGACTCCCCACAAACAAAAAAAGCCCGCCGGTTTTACTCGGCGGGCACAAAACAAAATAAGACCCACTACCTTTCGATAGTGAGTCTTATGATACGATATGGAATTGTAAAGCAATCTGCGACGATTTACACTTTTTTCGCTTCCGATTTGGAGAACGAAAGGTGATTTTTGGAGACTAAATTGGTGATCTTGGCTTTTTTAGACCGTCAAATCAGTACAGCTTAGCACCCGCCGGGATGTGGGGATCGACCATCAGAAGATGAAGTTTTTCTTCCTCGCCCTCATGGTGAACGGCACTGATCAGCATACCACAGGATTCAATTCCCATCATGGCTCTGGGAGGCAGATTCGTGATGGCGATGCAGGTCTTTCCGACCAGCTCTTCCGGCTCATAATATGCGTGAATACCGCTCAAAATCGTTCTTTTCTCGTCAGAACCGTCATCCAGAGTGAACTTTAAGAGCTTCTTGGACTTGGGTACTGCCTCGCATTCGAGGACCTTCACAGCGCGGAAATCGGACTTGGAGAAGGTCTCAAAATCGACCTGATCCTGGAACAGGGGCTCGATCACGACATTGGAAAAGTCGATTTTTTCTTCGACGACAGGAGCCGCTTCAACGGGCTTTTCTTCCGCCTTGGTCTCGGCCTTTTCGGTCTTATCCTTGTCCAAAGGTTTCATTGTGGGGAAAAGGATGACCTCGCGGATGGTGCTGGAATTCGTCAGCAGCATCACACAGCGGTCAATGCCCATACCCATGCCGCCCGTCGGGGGCATGCCGTATTCCAGAGCCGTCAGGAAATCCTCGTCCAGCATCTCGGCCTCGTCGTCGCCGCGCTCGCGCTGCTCCGCCTGCTTGACGAAGCGCTCGCGCTGGTCGATGGGGTCGTTCAGCTCGGAATAGGCATTTGCCATCTCACTGTGGCAAATAAACAGCTCGAAGCGTTCCGTCAAACGCTTGTCCTGCGGGCTGCGCTTTGTCAGAGGAGATACCTCCACCGGATACATTGTGATGAATGTGGGCTGAATGAGCTTTTCCTCCACACGCTGGTCAAAGCAGGCGTACAGCGCGTTGCCCCAAGTGGGCTCCGCCGCCTCCGGCAGCTCCACACCGATGGCTTCGGCCGCGGCAACCGCCTGGGCATTGTCGGAGATGGCGCCGAAGTCGATGCCTGCATACTCCTTCACGGCGTCCACCATAGTCAGGCGGCGCCAGCCCGGCGTAAGGTCGATCTTTTCGCCCAGCCACTCCACCTCATAGCCGCCCAGCAGCTCCAGCGCGGCCGAGGAAAGGATCCCCTCGGCAATGTCCATCATCGTATGGAAATCCGCATACGCCTGATACAACTCTACGGTCGTAAATTCCGGGTTATGCTTCGGGTCCATGCCCTCGTTGCGGAAAATACGGCCGATCTCATACACGCGGTCGATGCCTCCTACGATCAGCCGCTTGAGCGGCAGCTCTGTAGCGATACGCATATACATATCAATATCCAGCGTGTTGTGGTGGGTCACGAAAGGACGCGCCGCAGCCCCGCCTGCGATGGTGTTCAGCACCGGCGTTTCCACTTCCATATAGCCGCGCTCATCCAGGTAATTGCGCATATGGCGAATAAATTTGGAGCGCACCTCAAACGTCTTGCGCACCTCCGGGTTGACGATCAGGTCCACATAGCGCTGGCGGTACCGCGCCTCGCGGTCCTTCAGGCCGTGGAATTTTTCGGGCAGAGGCAGCAGGCTCTTGCTCAGCAGTACGATCTCGGTGACATGCACGCTGATTTCGCCCATCTTCGTACGGAACACAAAGCCTCTGACGCCGATGATATCGCCGATATCAAATTTCTTGAACGCCTGATACTCCTCCACACCCACGTCGTCCCGGCGGACATAAAGCTGGATGTTGCCCGTGGTGTCCCGAAGGTCCGCAAAGCTGGCCTTGCCCATCACGCGCTTGCTCATCATGCGGCCCGCCATGCACACGCTGCGGCCCTGTTCACCCACGGGCACGTCCACAAAGCTCTCTTTCACCTCGGCGGCAAAATCCGCCTGGGGATAGCTTGTCAGCTCAAAGGGGTCGTTTCCGGCCTCCTGCAAGCCGCGCAGCTTTTCGCGCCGGATGGCGACCAGCTCGTTATACGCCTGCTCACTCACTTCTTCGGCTACGGCCCCGATCTTCTGCTGGGCTGCCTCCAACGCATTGCCCAACTGTTCCAACGTTTCGTTTGCCATGCTTGTCCTCCAACATCTCGCAATTTGTCCCATCCAGTATAGCACAAAATATAACACAAAAACAGGTGCTTTCGCACCTGTTTTTGAAAAAAGCCTGATTTTGTGCGGCTTACAGCTCTGCTCGGCCGATCTCCATCACTTCGTACTGCACAACTGCGCCGCTGGGCAGCGTGATATCCACCTTATCGCCCACGGAATGGCCAATAAGGGCCGCTCCGATGGGAGATTCATCCGAGATCTTTCCGTTCACCGGGTCAGCCTCGGTGGAACCGGTGATATCGTATTCGTCTTCATCCCCGTCCTCATCCTTGATGCGCACATGACTGCCGACGCTGATATGGTCGGTAGAAAGCTCGTCCTCGGTGACGACGCGGGCATGCTTGAGCATTTTTTCCAAAAGTGCGATGCGGCCTTCCACAAGGCCCTGCTCGTTTTTGGCTTCGTCATATTCACTGTTTTCGGAAAGGTCGCCGTAGCCGCGGGCCACTTTGATCTTTTCGGCCACCTCTTTGCGCTTGACGGTTTTCAGCTGTTCAAGCTCGTCCTCCAATGCACGCAAGCCGGCATAGGTCATGACAATTTCTTTTTCCAAGGTCTCCGGTCTCCTTCACAGATATTGGTACCGCGCCGCGCCACAGTACAAAATGTGGGGCACTTGTACAATATGGGTTATTATAGTGTTTTTGCTTTTGGCTGTCAAGCGGAAAACCAAAATTATACAAATTGCACCAGTAAATGGGGATTTCTTTGTATATTACGGCTGAACAGACATTTTTTGCGAGCCTGTTCCGTTCCCTTGTATACAATGGGCGGCGGCAGACGGGCGTACACAAACACCGTCCTGCTGTAAAATCCCCCTGATGCTGCTATTTTATGCATCGTCCGGACAAAAGAGAACCACAGGAGGGAAAATCATCTCCCTCCTGTGGCGGTTTTCCGCTGGTATTGGGACGTTACTCCTCGTCGTCCTTCATATCAATGAACTTCTTCGCTTCCTCGATGACCTTCGGCTCCAAATTGGAGGGCAGCGGCTCATAGCGGGTGAATTCAAATACAAAGCTGCCGCGTCCTTGCGTGAGCTGGCGCAGATAGGTGGTGAAATCATGCATCTCACTGACCGGCACGTCGGCTTCCAGCGTCTGCTGACCATCCTCGGCCGGATGCATGCCCAGCACGCGGCCGCGCCGCTTCGTCACCTCTCCCATGATGTCGCCCAGCACGTCGCCCGGAACAGTAGCCATCAGGTTGCCGATGGGCTCCAGCAGCACGGGGCCAGCCTCGGGCAGCGCAGCCTTGTAGGCCAGCTTCGCAGCCATCTTAAACGCCATTTCGGAAGAATCCACCGGGTGGTAGCTGCCGTCCAGCAGCGTGGCCTTCAGGCCCACCACGGGGTAGCCGGCCAGCACGCCGTGGCGCACGGCCTCCTGCAGGCCTTTTTCCACCGCCGGGAAATAGTTCTTGGGCACGCTGCCGCCGAACACGTTCTCGGCAAATACAAACTCTCCCTCGTCCGTCGGCTCGAATTCGATCCATACGTCGCCAAACTGGCCGTGACCGCCCGTCTGCTTCTTATGGCGGCCCTGTGCCTTACATTTCTTACGGATGGATTCACGGTATGCGATACGCGGCTCGGTGAGGCTCACCTCCACGCCGAACTTGCTTTTGAGTTTGGCGCACACCACATCCAGATGCTGCTCTCCCAAACCGGATATCACCTGCTGCACCGTCTCGGTGTTGACGGCGTACCCCAGCGTCGGGTCCTCTTCCATCAGGCGCTGCAACGCGCCGCTGATCTTGCTCTCGTCGCCTTTCTGCTTTACCTTGATGGCCATGGACAGCGTAGGCCGGGGGAACTCGGGGCGCGGCAGGCTCACCACACGGCCCGGCGCACACAGCGTGTCGCCCGTCTGCGCGGCAGGCAGCTTGGTAATGGCACCGATGTCGCCCGCGCCGATCTCCGCCGCATCCGTCTGCTTTTTTCCTTTCACGAACACCAGCTTGCCCATGCGTTCGGGCTCGCCCGTGCGGCTGTTTACCACCGGAGAGTCCGCCTTGAGCGTGCCGCTGACAACCTTGACATAGCTCATCTTACCCACAAACGGGTCTGCTACTGTTTTGAATACATATGCGCACAGCGGGTCTTTCGCCTCGCAGGCGATCTCCACTTCGTTTCCGTCGCGGTCCGCCGCAACGCACCCAGCGCCGCGCGCTGCGCTGGGCAGCAGCTTTTTGATGTAGCGCAGCACCATGTCCGTACCCGCCAGCGCAGTGGAGCAGCCGCAGAGTACCGGCGTGATGGCGCCCGTTTTAACGCCTACGCGCACACCCTCCGTCAACTCCTCCTGCGTGAAGGGCTCACCCTCGAAGAATTTCTCCATCAGCGCGTCATCGGTCTCGGCCACAGCCTCGCGCATGGCCTCGATCAGCCCGTCCTCCCGATGGCCGTATTTGGGCATAGGCACTTCGCGGGCCGTGCCGTTGACGTAGCTGTACGCCTTGGATTCGATCAGGTTCACAAACACGCGGCCGCCGGCCTGCTCGATGGGCACGACCACCGGACAGATGGACGGGCCGAACTCCGCTTTCAGCTCTTCAAATACTTTATAGAAATCGGCATGCTCGGCGTCGATTTTAGAGATGTAGATCATACGGCTCTTGCCGTGTTTCAGCGCCAGCTTGTACGCCTTCTGCGCACCGACGGTGAGGCCGCTGCGGCCGGACACTGTAATGAGCACGCTCTCGGCGGCGCGGATGCCCTCGTGCAGACCCAGCTCAAAATCAAACAGACCCGGCGTGTCGATCAGATTTATTTTTACGCCGTCATACTCGACAGGCGCTACGGCCAGCGACAGGGATGCGCGGCGCTTGGCCTCCTCGGGGTCGTAATCGCATACGGTGTTCCCGTCTTCCACACGGCCCAGGCGGTCGGTGCTCTTGGCGGTAAACAGCAGCGCTTCGGCGAGGCTGGTTTTCCCGGCGCCGCCGTGGCCCGCTATGAGGACGTTTCGGATGTGATCGTTTGCGTAATTCATAAACAACAACCCTCTTTTCCGCCCTGCGCAAAACGCATGGCAGCAACTTATACAAAAATATTATCACAATCGCGTAGCTTTTTAAAGATAATGTTGTAAAAAAAGAAAGAATCTTACGTACAATCTTCCAGCATAAGATTGTATAGTTTGACAAGAGGTTTTCAACAATGGCTGCCCGGCGCAAACAATAAGCCGTCCTCGTGCCTGCGGCGCAGACAAAATGCAGAAAAACACATACCGCCGCGCTTTCGTCAAAAAAAGCTGGTATGCGGACGATGTGCATGATAAAATGATGCCACAAGGCGGGCCGGCACCAAAGGCGCCCGCGGAACATCGAGCCGGGCGCGTTCAGCCGTCCGGAGAAAGGGACGCGTTATGACGGCATATGAAAAAAGCCTGGAGGTCCTGCGCGAGCTTTTCGAAAAGGACTGCACCTTCGTATTGGCGACCGCGCGGGAGAACGTTCCTTCGCAGCGGGTGGTGGACGCCTGTTATATGGGCGGCGCATTCTGGGTGGTCACGCACGGCCGTTCCGCCAAAGTTCGGGAGATGAAAGCAAACCCCTGTGTTTCGCTCTGCAGCAGTTTTCACACCTTTAAGTGCAAAGCCCATTTCATGGGACATCCGCTGCTGCCTGCCAACCAGGCGGCGCGCGAAGCGCTGGCGGGGGCGTTCGAGCCGTGGCACTTTGCCTGCAACGATGAAGGCGACTCCAACCTGTGTTATCTGCGCATCGTACCGGAGAGCGGTTTTTTCCACAAGGACGGGACAGGCTACCGGGTGGATTTCATCAACGGGACGGCGGCGGAATTCCCCTTTACAGCTCAGGTCGAAATGGCTTTACAGCCGCGCGCAAATATTCCGGTATTCTGAAAAGGGCGGGAGCACACAAGGCTCCCGCCCTTATATTACATCTATAAAAGCCTCAGACGACAAACCCGCCGTTGGGCGCCAATACCTGCCCCGTGAAAAAAGCGCCCGCGTCCGATGCGAGAAACGCGACGGCAGCGGCCACGTCCTCCGGCGCGCCCAGACGGCACAGCGGTGTTTCCTCTGCAAGCGCCGCCTTATCCTCCGGGGAGAAAACGGCCATCATATCCGTTTCCACTACGCCCGGCGCCACACAATTTACCGTTATTCCGCTTGGGCCTTCCTCCTTGGCCAATGCCTTGGTAAAGCCGATAAGCGCCGCCTTTGCCGCGGAATAGTGCACCTCGCAGGAGGCCCCCACCTGCCCCCACATGGAAGAAATATTGATGATGCGGCCCCACTTTTGGCGTATCATATGCGGCAGCGCGGCCTGGCAGCAGTGGAACGCGCCTTTCACGCATACGCCGAACATGGCGTCCCACTCAGCCGCAGTGATATCTGTGAACAGCTTCTGCTGTGCAACGCCCGCATTATTGACAAGGATGTCCGCCGGCCCCAGCGTCTGCTCTACCTGCGCAAACATCGTGCGCACCGCCGCTTCGTCAGAGACATCTGCACAGAATACTGCCGCCGTGCCGCCCGCAGCGCGGATACGAGCCGCCACGCTTTCGGCACTGTCCCGCCGGGTGCGGCAGCACACGGCCACACGGCACCCCTGCGCGGCCAGCGCCAGCGCTGCGGCTGCGCCGATGCCGCGGGAAGCTCCTGTCACGATTGCGGTTTTTTCCATTTCGGCTTGCTCCCCTCTCTGCGCCTGCGGCGCAGCTCTTCAAAAAACGCCGCCAGCAGCGCGGCGCATTCGTCCTCCAGCAGCCCGCCCTCCACCTGGGGGCGGTGATTGAAAGGCAGCGCAAACAGATCCGTTACGCTGCCGCAGCAGCCCGCCTTTGCATCCCGTGCGCCGTACCCGACGCGCTTGATACGGCTGTTGACGATGGCCCCTGCGCACATGGGGCACGGCTCCAGCGTCACAAATAACTCGCATTGCCACAGCCGCCAGCCGCCCAAAGCGCGGCATGCCGCGTCTATGGCCAGCAGCTCGGCGTGATGCGTGGCATTCTTGCCGGTCTCCCGCGTGTTGTGTGCCACCGCCACAGGCTCCCCGTCCTTCGCCACTACCGCGCCTACAGGCACCTCGCCCAACGCAGCGGCTTTTTCCGCTTCGGCCAGCGCCAGACGCATCAACGTGATATCATCCATATGAAACCAACTTTCCTTATTTCGCGAACAGCGGCCATGCCGCGCGCAGCGCCATGCACGCCATCACCAGCGGGAACAGCGGCGCAGACGCCAGGCGCTCCAGACGGCTCTGGCGGTTCTTGGGGTCGTATACCCGGGGGATGGGCCTGAAACGGCGCATTACGCCCAGGCGGCGAATGGCCGCAAGACACACCACGGCCCCCACGCAGAACACGGCCACCAGGTATCCCGCAAACGCAAAGGCGGACACGCCGTCCATCTTCTGCGCCGCATATAAAAAAAGAAACGACATTGTATTATAAGCAAAGTGCAGCGCCATTCCCAGCGCCAGAGAGCCGGTACAGTAGGCCGCCAGCCCCATGAGCACCGACAGGATGAACAGAGACGGCATCTGCGCGATATCGCCGTGCAGCAGCGTGAACACCACACTGGATACAACGATGGAAAACCATGTTCCCCAGCGGGAAAGCACTGCCTGCATGGCGCCGCGCACCAGCAGCTCCTCCAGTACGGCGGGTACCACACACATGCCGATGAAATACAAAAACGTGGCAAATCCGCTTTGCGGCAGACGGATGGCCTCCGGCGCGCGGTACCGGGTGAACGCGGCCAGCAGCCGCTGCAAAAGCGTAGTAAGCAGGCTGCATAGAAAGCCCGCCCCTAAAAACACCGGCACGAACAGCCACAGCCGCCCGTCCCGAGGCATCTGCACCGAAATCCGCAGGCGCATGGGCGTAGCGCGCACTCCCACGGCCAGCAGCCAGAACGCTGCCGCCAACCCGGCGGCGGGCAGAAGAACGTTGAATACGCCCAGCATCCACTCAGGCACAGCAATGGGGTTTTCCAGCGTAGCGCTTTTGTTGAACAGGCGCAGCAGCTGCCCTACGGCCAAACGCAGCAGCGCCGTGACGCCCAAATACACCGCCGCCGCCAGCGCCGTCAGGTTCGCCGCATAGCGCAGCGGGTCATTCTGTTGTTTGCGCGCCATCCCGCAGCCACCTCCCTCTGTTTATTCCGCCGGCCCGCGCGGGGCCCGCGCCGATGATATCCAGCTTCTATATTACAATATTCCGGCAAAAAAAACCACTGTGAAATCGCATCGCGTTTTCACAGCGGAAATATTTTTATGAAGGACTCACCGGGAGAAGCGGCGAATCAAAACAACCGCGCCGGTTCAGGCATATGCACGGGAAACGGAAGCGTAAACAGCCTCAGAGGTATCCTCCCCTTCGATCCACCCGGTGTAGGACACGCGGACCGTATCGCCTTTTTTCAGCTCCTCCGGAAAAGACTTTCCCGGCACAGCTTCAAATTTCAGTGTCCGGCCGTCGGCGGCGGCCAGCGTCAGTGCGGTATCGCTCACGGCACGCACCGTACCGAGCACGGCGCTCTTATTGGCATCTTTCCGGGCCGTGACCTCCAGTGACAGAAGCTGTGCGGAACGGGTGGATTCCCCGCTGATGCAACCGGAATAAGTGACGCGCACACCATCTCCCGGCTCCACTCCGCCCTGCTGCCCGGTGAGGGATTTCCCCGTGTAGAAGGCAAGTACACGTCCGTCCGCCGTACATACCCCGATGCTGCCCTGTTTGCTGTTCACGGAACACACCGTGCCCCGCACAGCCTGTGCATCCGCCAGCTTTTCCGCCTGCACACGCAGCAGCATGGCATGGGATGTATCCTCCGGCGCGGCGCTGCCCGAATAGCTCAGCACCGCGCGGCTGCCCGCGCGCAGGCCATCCGGCATATCCACCTCGGCGGAGCCCAGCGCGAAGATATAACGTTCCCCTGTATCTGCCAAAAAGGTGATCGTATCCGCCTTTTCATCCACGGCGCGGATACGTCCCGCCAGGGTGAACACATCTCCCTCCGATACGCGCGCTGTCACACGGCTCACCACCGCGCCGTCCGGTGCGCCATCAAAATACACGCGCACCCACATTCCCTCGCGTGGTTCGCCCTTCAGCGCACGTACGCTCCGGCCCGCCGCAAAGGTGTAGGTTTCACCGCCCGCCGTCCGAAGTGTGATGCTCTCTTCATCGAACGCCGTTACAACGCCGTCGGCCGTGCTCCCCATCGAAAGGGAGTCGGGCTGCGTTTCCTGCGCGGCCTCTATGCGCAGCAGCTTTACATTTCGGGCGTTGGTGTCCGTCAAAACGCCGTCGTACCAGATGCGCACATACTGGCCGGCCTGTACGCCGCCTTCTACCATGTCCTCGGCGCCGTCCATGCGGAACACATACTCTCCGCCGCCTGCGGCACGGAGGATGAACTGTCCGTCCGAGGCGTCCAGTACCACGCCTTCTTCCTTTTTAGCTCCCTCGGGAAGCACCGTTCCCGCCTGAGGGTCCTGTATGGGCCGCCCTCCGCCGGACCCGGCGCATGCCTGCAGCCCCAACACCAGCATCAGGCACAGCGCTGCTGTCAGCACCGCTACACATCTTTTCTTCATTGCTCTCAAACCCACATCTGCAACCCTTCCTGCCAAACCTCCACGGTCCGCGGCATACTTTATCAGTGTATGCAAAAACGGCACATGATATCCCGCCGCCGCAGTATCGCTGACATTGTCTTTCCATTATAGTAGACGCGCCCGCATCCGGTTTCATTTCAAAAAAAATCTTAAAAATCTATGACAATCTTCCAAGCACACCGGAACGGACCGTCGGAAGCATTTTTGCCGCGGCACAATAAAAAACGGCCATACGGATCGCTCCGCATGGCCGTTTTCCGGTTTTAAATCACTCGGCGTCCTCGCCGTCCGCTTCGCTGCCGGAGAGCAGCGCCTTCATCGAAAGGCTGATGCGCTTTTTCTCGAAGTCCACATCGGTGAGTTTCACTTCCACTTCCTGGCCTACGCTCAGTACATCGGAGACCTTCTCAACGCGCTCGTTGGAGATCTCACTGATATGCACCAGGCCGTCGATGCCCGGCAGGATGCGCACAAATGCGCCGAACTTGGTGATGGACACCACGGGCGCCTTGAACACGCTGCCGATGGGATATTCGGCCTTGAATTTCTCCCAGGGATTGTCCTCGGCTTTCTTATAGCCCAGAGACACTTTTTTGTTCTCGGTGTCGATATCCTTGACGTACACATCGATGGTATCGCCGACGCTCACGACCTCGGACGGATGCTTGATGCGGTTCCAGGACAGTTCGCTGATATGAACCAGGCCGTCCACGCCGCCGATATCCACGAACGCACCGTAGTTGGTCAGGCTCTTGACAACGCCCGTGTACTGCTTGCCGATCTCCACATTGGCCCAGAACTCCTCGCGCTTGGCGTCGTTCTCGGCGGCCAGGACCTCGCGGATGGAACCCACGATGTGGCGGCCTTCGCACTGCTTCATCTTCAGGCGGACATTCGTTTTCACCAGGGCGGTATAATCCTCGCCATGGCGCAGCGTGGCCTGGGAGCGCGGCACGAACACGCGCACGTTATTCACCAGCACCACAACGCCGCCGGAGTTGGCCTCGGTGACGAAGCCCTCCAGGATCTCGCCGCTCTCGACAGCAGCGGCAACGGCCTCGCGGCCCTTGTTCTCATCCAGACGCTTTTTGGAAAGATAGACGACGCCTTCCTGGTCGTTTACCTTTGTTACGATGAGGTCGAGCTCGTCACCTTTCTTGACCAGATCCTCCGCTTTGGCGGACGGGTCATTGGTGAGTTCCTCGAGCTTGACGAAACCGGTCTGCTTCGTGCCGATATCCACCTGGATCTCGCTGGGGGAAACGCCGGTGACGATGCCCTTTACGACCTTTCCATTGTATACCGGCTTCAAGGAAGCGTCGATCATTTCCTCAAAGCTCAATTCCTCTTCACGAATTTCCTCGCTCATACTGCTCAGTACCTCCTCAATAATAGACGAGGGCGTGGATGCACCCGCCGTCACTCCCACCGTGCCTGCGCCGCGCCACCACGCGGGGTCCAGCTCCTGTGCTGTCTCCACGGCGGCGGCCTTTGTATGGCGCCCGGCAACGGATACGAGTTTCTGGGTGTTGGAGGACTGCCGCCCGCCGATGACGACCATCAGGTCGCATTGGCGCGCAAGGCACTCCGCCTCATGCTGCCTCGCCCATGTTGCATTACATATTGTATCAAATATGCTCGGATTTGTATATACTTTTTTGAGAAACTCTACGCATTCTTGCCACTTTTTCACCTCAAAAGTGGTTTGAGCTACCACAAAAATCCCATTTTTGGTATTTTCTGGTGTTAAAAGTGCTTTTAATTCCTCCAAATCGGCAAAAACAAATACACTGCCCCGTGTGTGTCCAACGATGCCCTGCACCTCGGGATGGTTTTTGTCGCCTGCGACCAGCAGGGTCCTGCCCTCCTCACCCGCCCTGCGGGCCAGGCGGTGGATCTTGGCCACAAAGGGGCAGGTGGCGTCATGCACCACAAGGCCCCGGGCCCCAAGCGCATCGTACACGCACTGCGGCACGCCGTGGCTGCGCACCACCACCTCGTAGCCGTCGGGCACCTGTTCGGGTGTATCCACGGTAACGGCGCCCCGGGCCGCAAGGTCCGCCACGCATTGAGGATTATGGATGAGCGGCCCCAGCGTAGCCACCCGCACGCCCTGCTCCAGCAGGCCGTAGGTGAGCTTTACCGCACGGTCCACTCCGAAGCAGAAGCCCGCCGTCTTTGCCTTAATGATCTTCATATCACAGCTCCTTGGGAAAAGGGCGCCGCAGGCAGCGCACTTTCTCTTTTACACTTTTATAAGTATTGCCGGTTTTCCTCCAGCAGCTTTTCCAGCTCTTCCGCCAGCAACGCCTTGCATTCGCGCAGGCGGGCGGCGCTGCGCGGCTCGCCCAGCTTCAATTTTTCCGCAGGGATCGGCTTGCCGAACACTACGGTGCAGCGGCCGAACACCCGCATTTTTCCGCCTTTGTAGATGATACGGCAGGGGATCATATCCACGCCCGCTTCGGCCGCAATGACAAATGCTCCGCTCTTCAGCTTACCCAGGTTGCCGTCCTTGGTACGCGTGCCCTCGGGGAAGACCAGCGCCCCGCGGCCCTCACGCACCTCGCGCACAGTGTTTTCCACCACTGTGGCGTCGCCCTTTCCCCGGCGCACACAAACGACGCCCACATGCCGCCAGGCCCAGTTCAGCAGGCGGCTGATCTCGAACAGCTCTTCTTTGGCCATGATGACCATGGGCCTGCCCCAAAACCGGGCAATAACGACGAATACAGGGTCGATGGCGGAGATGTGGTTGGGCGCGATGACGAAGCCCCTGTCATGGATGAGGTTCTCCCTTCCGATGACCCTGATCCGGAACGCGATGTGCCACACCAGCCACGCCAACGGCACGATGATCCAGTAAAACCACATCGTTACCCCTCCTGCCCCAGACGCGCGCGGATGGTGGACAGCAGCAGCGCGAACGCATCGTCGAAAGTAAAGCCCGTGGTGTCCACGGTAACGGCATCCGCAGCGGGGCGCAGCGGCGCGGCGGCACGGTGGGTGTCGTTATAGTCCCGCCGTTCCACATCCGCCAGCACCTGCTCGTAGCTCACCCATTCCCCGCGGGCAATCAATTCATCGTAGCGGCGCCGGGCGCGGTCTCCCGCGCTGGCCGTCAGAAATATCTTCACCTGCGCACCGGGCAGCACCACAGTACCGATGTCGCGCCCATCCATAAGCACATTGTTATCCTTTGCCAATGCACGCTGAGCGTCCAGCAGGAACGCGCGCACCGACGGGTGTGCCGAAACATGGGATGCAGCCATGGACACCTCCTCGGTGCGGATGAGGCCGGAAACGTCCTCCCCGTTCAAAAACATATGCTGCACACCGTCCACATAGCGCATCTCCAGCCGGATGCCCGGCAGGAGCGCCGCCACGGCATCCTCATCCTCGGTGTCTGCGCCGCTGCGCAGCACATGCAGCCCGATGGTACGGTACATGGCGCCGGTATCGACATAAATGTAGCCAAGCTCTGCGGCAAGCCGCCGCGACAGACTGGATTTGCCCGCACCGGACGGGCCGTCGATGGCAATGGAAATCATATTTTTCTCCTCTTCCCCCCAGGACGCTCCGCACTGCGGCATGCGCCCGGTCATGATTGACAGCCGTCCGGCCGATTACAGATGGCTTGCCGCCGCATATGCTGTGGCGAACGCGATTCCCAGGTTGTAGCCGCCCGTGTACGCGTCCACATCCAGCACCTCGCCCGCGAAATACAGCCCCGGACACAGCTTGCTCTGCATTGTTTTGGGGTCCACTTCCTTTACGCTGACGCCGCCGCTGGTAACGACGGCATGGGCAAGGTCGCCCTTTCCGGCCAGCTCGACCGGGAAGGCTTTCAGCAGCTCCACCAGGCGCCGGCGCTCCTCCCGAGTGATCTGGTTCACCTTGCGCTGCGGGTCCATGCCCCACACGTCCAGCATCACAGGCTGCATGGAGGCCGGAAGCAGCTTCACAAGGCAGTTCGCAGCCTCCCGGTTCGCAAGAAGCGCAAAGTCCTCGGAGACGCGCTTATAAAGCTTTTCCGGCGGCAGCGCAGGCTTGAGGTCAATACAGACGCGGTAGCCGTATTTTTTCATATCCCGGATGTGTGCGCTGGCGGAAAGCACCAGCGGCCCGGACATGCCGAAATGCGTGAACAGCATCTCACCCTGCTCGCAAAACAGCGCCTTTTTTCCTTCGTACAGTGTGAGCGCCACATTTTTAAGGGAAAGACCCATCATACGCCTGCACACCCCTCCGCGCTCCACCAGGGAAACAAGGCTCGGCTCCGGCGGCACTACGGTGTGGCCCGCCTGCCGTGCGAAACGGTAGCCGTCGCCCGTGGAGCCCGTCACCGGATAAGACACGCCGCCCGTCGCCACGAGCACGGCCCCGGCACGCAGCGCTTCGCCGCTCTGCAGGCGCACGCCCGTGCAGCGGCCGTTCTCCAACATCAGCTCCCGTGCGCCCTCGTACCGCAGACGCGCACCCTTCGCCCAGCGCAGCAGAGCGTCCAGCACGTCCTGCGCGCGGTCGCTCTGAGGAAATACCCGCCGCCCCCGCTCCGTTTTAAGCAGCACGCCCAGCCCTTTTTCCAGCAGCTCCATCACGAAAGCGGGCGGGCAGGCGTTGAGCGCCGAATACAAAAAACGCGGATTGCGGCGCACATTTTTCAAAAACTCATCCGGACCGCAGTTGTTGGTGACATTGCACCGCCCCTTGCCTGTAATGAGCAGCTTTTTGCCCGGCGCGTCCATATGCTCCAGAACCGTGACGCGTTTGCCCGCGTGCACGGCAGCGCCGGCGGCAAACAGCCCGGCCGCGCCTGCTCCGATGATGATACAATCCTCCATGGCTTATCCTTCCCGCACGACGACAGTCCGCCGCGCGACCTTTTCGGCATCTTTTGCATCAGGGAAGCCGTCCGGGACGGCCTCAGCAAAAACGCGGCGGAGTTTTGTCCCCGAAGCCGCGTTTGAGAAAAGCGCAAGCACGGCAGACCAAAATATCCGCGAAATGTGCAGCCACCCGGACCGGACCGCGCATCAAACGCCCGCCACGCTTTTGGCTGGCGGGGAACTGCCGCGGTTTTCCGCGATGCAATATTTCAGGCCCATGCGCAAAAGCGCATCAGCGCACGAAGTGCGCCCAGCCGCGCAAGCGGCGGGTTTGAGGTTATTATACCATCAATCCCCTTGTGCAACAACCGTTTTCCCTCAGCTCCCGCGGCAGCCGGCCGCCATATGCCAGACATTATTATAACGGCCCGTGCAGAAATACTCAACCTCTCATGCTTATTTCACCCTTCAGCACGCACATGTGCCGCCCGTGTTGCGCACGCAGTACTTATAGTGATATAATAATATACAATTGTGACCATAGCCGTGCGCGGTACATCTGCACGGCTGCCAAGCAAACGGCGCCCGGCCCCGGCGCGCCGCAAAAGGAGACAAGCCATGTCGAAACTGAAAAAGCTGCTACCAAAGCGGGATCTGCGCGCACGGTGGCTGTGGGTACTGGCGCTGGCCCTCACTGCCGTCAAGCTGGGCCTGTGCAGCTTCCAGCTCATCGTCGCCTCGCCGGATCTTTCCCCCATCGACGACACGCTGATGTTCAACCTTGCCAAGAGCATCTCCGCCGGGAACTGGCTGGGAGAATACGATTGGCTCACGTTGGGCAAGCATTCGTTTTATGCGCTCTGGCTGGCGTTTTTGAACCTGCTGCACGTCAACATCGTCGTAGGCGGTCAGGCGTTGTTCGCGGTGAGCTGCCTGGTGCTGCTGGCGGCGCTGAAGCCCGTGATGCGCACAAACTGGGGACGGCTGTTCGTATTCGCCGTCACGCTGTATACCCCGGCCTCCTGGGCGGAAAATACGCTGCGCGTCTACCGCGACAATATCTATCCCTCCCTGGTGCTGCTGGCGCTGGCAGGACTATTGGGCGCATTCACGCGCTTTCGGGAAAAACCGCTGCGCGCGCTGCCTTATTATGTTGCCGCCGGCCTTTCCCTTGCGGCGGCCTGGCTGTGCCACGAGGACAACGCGCTGCTGCTGCCGTTCGTTCTGTGCGCGGCGGCGGTTTATCTTGCTTATCTGTTTCTGGACAAAAGCATTGCGCACAAAAAGAGCCGCCTGGCGCTGCTGCTGGTACCATTAGCGCTGTGGGGCGGCGGCATCGCGGCCTGGTGCGGCATGAACTACAAGTATTATGGCCGTTTTATCATCAGCGATTTCACTTCCAGCGAATTCAATGACGCTATGGGTGCGCTGTCCCGCGCGTATCCGGATGACCAGAAGCGCTACGAGCTCGTCCCTTTGTCCACACGCCTTGCATTGTATGAAGTATCCCCCACCTTCGCCAAACTTCAGGATGTGCTGGAGACGCCCGAGATGTACAACGGCTACGGCGACCCGGAAACAGGCGAGCTGAATTCCGGCGGCATCCATTGGGTGCTGCGCAAGGCCGCCTGGACGGCCGGTTACTACGACACGGCCCAGGACGCAGAAAACTTCTGGCGCGCGGTGGCCGACGAGATAAACGCCGCCTGTGATGCAGGGCTTGTCCCCGCCGGGCGCAGACACAGCGGTGTGTTTTCTCCGATCAAGGCGGAATATGTCGCCCCTACCATCGGTAAATTTTTTGACGAGGTCAAGGTGTTCGTTCTCTTCGAGCAGACCGAACCGACCCAGATACTTTCCATCGCCCGGCCCGACCAAACTGAAGAATGGGAGAGTTATCTGCACTGCCAGAGCACCATCGCCGCACAGGCCAACACCGATCTGCCCTACTTTGCGCCTCTCAATCAAATTGCCTACAAGCTGCTGAATCTTGTAACCTGGGTGCAGCGCATCCTGCTTTGGCCCATGCTGCTGCTCACCGTGCTGTGGCTTGTGCGGTATGCGCCCGCTTGCGTACGCGGACTGAAAAAAAAGCAGCCGCCTGCGGACCTTGCGGGCAGCGTGCTGATGCTGGGCTTCTTCCTCACCGGGCTTCTGCGCATGGCTGCTATTGCCTATCTCATGGCCGTGACGCTTTCATTCGACATCTATCTGATGTACCTCTCGGCAGCCTGTGCGCCCATGCTGGCGTTTCTGGCTTACGGCACGGCCAAATGGTTCGAGGGGCACGCCTTGTCCGCTTCCCCGTACAGCCTTAAATAAGAAAGGACGTTCTTCAACATGAAAGACTATATCAAGATCGCCCGTCCGGACCACTGGATCAAAAACCTGTTCATCTTCCCCGGCACGCTGTTCGCGCTGCTGCTGGTAGGCTGGAAGGGCTCCTACGGCGGCCTGGCCGGTATCGCGCTGGTCAGTTTCTTCTGCACCTGCATGATCGCCTCGGCCAACTATGTCATCAACGAATGGCTGGACGCCCGGTTCGACAAGTACCATCCCACCAAGAAAAAACGCCCCGTGGTGCAGAACACTATGAGCGGAAAAATCGTTGCCGCGGAATATGCGGTGCTGGCCGCGGTTGGGCTTGGCGCTTCGCTGCTGGTGAACATCCCGTTCTTTGTATGCGAGCTGTGGCTACTGGTGATGGGTGTTCTGTACAATGTCAAGCCCTTCCGCACCAAGGATATCGCATATCTGGACGTACTGTCGGAGTCCATCAACAATGCCATCCGCCTGCTGCTGGGCTGGTTTTTCGTAACGGCGGACTATCTGCCGCCGGTCACCATCGTGCTGGGCTACTGGCTGGGCGGCGCGTTTCTCATGGCCATCAAGCGCTATGCCGAATACCGTATGATCGGTGACAAAAGCACCGCCGCGCTGTACCGCAAATCCTTCGGCCAGTACACCGAACAGTCTCTCTTGATCTCCGCGTTCTTCTACGCCATGTGCTCGCTGTTTCTGTGCGGTATCTTCATCATCAAATACAAGATCGAGCTACTGCTGGTGGTCCCCTTCCTGTGCGGGCTGTTCTGTTTTTACTTTCATCTTGCCTTCAAAAAGGATTCCGCCGTGCAGAAGCCGGAGAAGCTTTACCGGGAGAAAGGGCTGCTGATGTACATGATCATACTGGCCGCCGTATTCATTCTGGCGCTGTTCATCAAGATCCCGGCGCTGGAGGTCTTTCTCGACTCCAAGATCATCGGCTTGTAATGGTGCGCCGCCATGAACGTATACGATTTTGACGACACGATCTTTCGCGGCGACAGCACCCGCGCTTTCTGGGCCTACTGCCTGAAGCGCGCGCCAGGGCTGGCACGCTTTCTGCCCCGGCAGTGCGCCGCCGCCGTGCGCTATGCGCTGGGCCGCACGGCTAAGGAAGCGTTCAAGGAAGCGTTTTTTTCCTTTTTGCAGGGCGTGCCGGACGCGGACGCCTGGGCGGAGGATTTCTGGCGCACGCATGAACGCCGGTTCCGCCCGTGGTATCTGGCCCAGAAGCAGCCGGACGACCTGGTCATTTCTGCCTCACCGGAATTTCTGCTGGCGCCCGCCTGCCGCAGGCTGGGTATCCGCCCGCCCATCGCCTCCCGTGTAGATGCGCGCACCGGGCGTTACACGGGCCTCAACTGCAAGGGAGCGGAAAAGGTGTCGCGTTTCCGGGAGCAATATCCGGATGCGGAGATCGGGCAGTTTTATTCCGATTCCCGCTCAGACGCGCCGTTGGCGCACCTGGCACGCCGTGCCTTTCTGGTCCGGGGAGATTCTTACACCTCATGGGAGGTGTAATGCTCCGTTCCCGCGCGGCTGCGGCAGATATTTTCAGCACAACAAAAGCGCGCCCTGAGCAGGCCAACAGGCCGATTCAGGGCGCGCTTTTTCAATTTGACGTTTCCGCCAGCCGCGCAGCCGGTCAATCTCTGCCGCGGGAAGCGCCCATGGCTGTGCGGCCGGCGGGCACGCCTTCCGCGCGGCCTCCCTGCACTACGCGCAGCGCGGGCGCAGGCTCCCGCGTCATGGCCGGGCCGTGTACGGGCCGCGGCTGCTGCACGCGGGGCATAAGGCCCTGCTGCGCCGCGAGCATGGCAGCACGGCGGCGTGCCAGCCTGCGCTTTTTGCGCTGCGCCTTAACGTACGCCACATAAGCGATGCGCCCGGCCACCAGAGCGGCCAGTAAAAGAAAGATACAGAACAGCACGCCCAGCACCTTGAGCGCGACCTCCCACCAGGCGGGCCTGTCCACAAATTCCTTCGCATTGGCGTCCAAAAGCGCGGACACTGCGCTCTCGTCGATGCCCAACGTATAAACGCCGATCTCGCGGTTCATACAGCTCCCGGCCGAAAGGCCCTCCCTCAGGCTGACCGTCATTGCTGCGGTGAACGGCTCGTCTACCATGTAGCGCTCCGGCGTATCAAACGTGACCTGCACGTCATCCGCAGCCAGCGCACTGTGGAGCAGGAACGTGTAGCCCTTCTCCGAAAGGGCCAGCGGCGCGCTGCCCACCGAGGGCGCTCCTTCGGCGTAATACACCGGCACCTGCGGGGACGTAATATCCGAAGCCGCCAGCGTGACGGGCGTGAAATGATCGAAGCAATAATCCAGCAATGCGATGCTGTCGGAAAACTTGTCATACTTTTTTGCGCTTCCCATCACCACGCAGATCAGGCTTCTGCCGCTGCGGGTGACGGTTTCCACCATCGTGTAGCCCGCCTCCTCCGTCCAGCCGCTCTTACCGCCGGTGGTGCCCTCATACTGGTATTTGTTCGTTACCAGCATGCAGTTATCGGTGCCAAACAGACGCTCCTGCTCCTGCTTGTTGGTGGGCTGCATGGTATAGGACGTTGCGCCGAACAACTCGGAAAAGCCCGGCACCGTCATCGCCCACTGTGTCAGGCGGGCCATGTCGTAGGGCGTGGTGTAGTGGTCGGCGCTGTGCAGGCCGTTGGCATTTACAAAATGGGTGCCCGCCAGGCCCAGCTCCGCGGCTTTGGCGTTCATCAACTCCACAAACGCCTCCATGCTGCCGGCGGTGTACTCTGCCAGCACATTGGCCGCGTCGTTGGCACTGGCCAGGATCGTGGCATGGAACAGATCGTTGAGAGACACGACCTCTCCCGGCTGCAGCGCGACATGGGACGAGCCCGCCTCCAGCGAATAGACCGCGTCCGGGCTAACCGTGACCTGCTGCGTCATGTCGCCGCCGCATTTTTCCATAGCCAGCGCCAGCGTCATAATCTTCGTGATACTGGCTGGATAATTCCGCTCGGCGCCGCCCTTCTGTACGAGCACCTGCCCCGTCTGTGCATCCATGACAAGGTATGCGTGCGCCGTCACCTCCGGCGGCACGGTGCTGCTTTCGGCGTACACCGGCCAAGCCAGACCCGCCGCCAGCGCCAGCGTCAGGATCATCCCCAGCAGTTTCTTCACTTGCCGCACTCCTCACCTCTGCTTTCAGCGCTTCCACCGAAAACAAGTTAAAGTTATCAATGGTATTATACAATTTGTATATCACAAGTGCAAGCCTTCCGCCGCCTATTTCCAGTGTTTTCACATTTTCGGCGGCTCATGCCTGCCCGGCCAGCGTTTTCGCCAGCGCCAGCAGCGCTTCCGGGAAGTTGATCTGCGGCGCGGCGATGACCGCGTCCAGCAGGCCCCGCAGGACCCATGCCTGCCGTCCGCCCCGAATGTGCGCCGCCGTCAGCTCCGCACTGGTGACGGCGAGCTGGGCGGGAAGATAAGGCTCACGGGAGAGGCGCAGCGCCGCGTACAGTGCGGGCTGGCTGTTCCAGCGCGGGTCCGCCAGAGCCAGCGTGCGCGCGGCAGCGTCATAGTCCAGCGCCTCCGGCAGGCGGCTCAGCACACGCTTCAGCTGCTGCCGGTCCGCGGGCGGTGTTTTGCGGGCAGCAAGCACGTCCAGAGCAGCCATCAACTCCGGCAGAGCGGCGTCCAGTTCCAGCGCGGCGCACAGCGATGCGTCCCGCACGGCGGATGTCCCGCACCGCCGCAGATACAGCCACCACCGCGCCATAGGCACGGCGGGCGCCTCCGCCAGGCCATGCAGACAGGGCGCGCGCTGCGGCAGCCCGAAAGATGCATACGCCCCTGCGGCGCACAAAACGCCCAGTGCCTCGGGTGCGCCGGAGAGCAAAAGCCGCTGTGCCGCTGCACCCGCCGCGCGCCCAGACAGGCTCCGCACGCCCGGCGCAGCCCCGGCCGCAGCCAGCAGCGTGTCCGCCTTCAGCTCCAGTCCCTGCTCCGCCGCCAGCACGAACAGCTCCAGCACCCGCCGCGCATCCGCTGCATAGTAGGCCTCCGGGTCGTCCGCCGTGCAGCAGAGCACACCGTCCCATATCATATGCGCGCCTTCAAACGCTACATCCATCCGTATCCGCGCCCCTTTGCTTCCGGTTTTGTTTTTTCCAGTATACCAGAAAATGCCCTTTCCGGCCAAATTTACGGGAAATTGTTTATTTTACCATCAAATCAATATATAATGTTAAAAGAACAAGGCGTATTTTTACGAGGTGATAGATATGAACGCATTCGACAGCAAACTGCTGGACGGCAAAACCAAGCTGCACTTTGTGGGCATTGGCGGCAGCGGCATGTTCCCGCTGGTGCAGATCCTGCATGAAGTGGGCTATGAGATCACAGGCTCGGACGTGAACGAGGGCGATATCATCGACCGCGAGCGCAAGCTGGGCATCCCGATCTCCATGGGACACAAGGCCGAAAACGTGCACGGAGCCGAGCTGGTGGTGTATACCGCCGCCATCATGAAGGGCAACCCGGAGATCGAAGAGGCCCACCGGCTGGGTATCCCCACCGTGGAGCGCAGCATCCTTCTGGGTTATGTGGCCAACACCTACCCCCATCCCATCTGCATCGCGGGCACACACGGAAAAACCACCACCACGGCTATGACAACGCAGATCATGGTGATGGCTCACGCGGACCCCGCCGCCGTCATCGGCGGCAAGCTGCCGCTCATCGACGCCTACGGCCGCTACGGCACAGGGCGCGAGATCGTGGTGGAGGCATGCGAATACAGCAACACCTTCCTGCATCTGGTGCCCTATATCTCGGTGCTCCTGAACGTGGACGCGGACCATCTGGAATTCTTCAAGACCATGGAGAACCTGGAGGAATCCTTCCGCAAATTCGCACTGCTCACCACGCACACCGTCATTGCCAACCTGGACGACGCCAATACCGTTAAGGTCATACACAATCTGGACCGCCACATCCGCACCATCGGCATCGACACGCCCGCGGATTACCGCGCCGTGCATGTGCGCGAATACCGCCCATCGTTCTTCTGCTTCGACGTGCAGGTACTGGGTGTGCCCGCAGTGCACATTGAACTTTCGGTGCCCGGACGCCACAATGTGTACAATGCGCTGGCCGCTTTCGCATGCGCCACGATGTCCGGCTGCACGGCCGACGAGTGCGCCCGGGGCATCAACGCATTCCGGGGCGCCGGCCGCCGCTTTGAGTTTCTGGGAGAGGTAAACGGCGTGACCATCGCCGACGACTACGCCCATCACCCCACCGAGTTGGAGGCCACGCTGCGCGCCGCCAAGGAAATGGACTACAAACGCGTGTGGGCCGTGTTCCAGCCCTTCACCTACACCCGCACGCAGATGCTGCTGGACGATTTTGCCCGGGTGCTGCAGATCGCGGACAAAGTGGTGATGACGGAGATCATGGGCAGCCGGGAACGCGCGGAGGATTACGCCGTCCGAACGAAGGACCTTGCCGCCAAGATCCCCGGCAGCGTGTGGTACGACACCTTTGACGAGGTCGTGGACCATGTGATGAAAAACGCCCGGCCGGGCGACCTTGTCATCACGCTGGGCTGCGGCGATATCTATAAAGCCGCAAAAAAGATGGTCGCCTGGGAAGCGTAAGGCGCACCCCGCGAAAAAGCCCGGCCCCCGCAGCGGGGCCGGGCTTTGCAGTTTTGCACACGGAAAAGCGGCGCCCGGCATGCTGCACGCCGGGCGCCGCTTTGTTCTGTCTGAAAGGTCCAGGGCAATACCGCGCAATTCTGAGTATTGAATCGCGCCGGTATATTTTTTGGCAGTTTAAACAAAAAACGCCGCAAATACTTTGTGTATTCGCGAGGCTTTTTGTGACAACTGCCGGAAAATATGCAAGCGGGGCGACACTTAAGGCGTCAGCCATGAATTGTGCGGCGCTGCCCTAGAACGTCTCCAGCCCGAAGCTGATTTCCAGCGCCTCGTCCACACGGCGCTGCACGTCGGGGTCTATCTGCCCCGCCCGCTCCCGCAGACGGCGCTTGTCCAACGTGCGCACCTGTTCCAGCAGCACTACGCTGTCCCGCGTGAGGCCCCCGGTGCCCGCCTTGATGCCAATGTGGGTGGGCAGATTCGTCTTATCCTGCTTGGACGTGATAGCCGCCGCGATCACCGTGGGGCTGTGGCGGTTGCCCACGTCGTTCTGCACGATAAGTACGGGGCGCACGCCGCCTTGCTCGCTGCCAACGACAGGGCTCAGGTCGGCGTAAAATACCTCGCCGCGCTTTACTTCCTTGTGCTCCAATCAAAAACCTCCCTGCGTGAAAAACTTCCTGCTTGCCGGCAAGAATAGCTTTCCCGCGCCGGGAGGCGCTTAATCACATGCGCCAAAACACGGCACATTGTTCCGTTTTTCGCCGCGCTTACAGCACCGTCTGGCCATTCACCACCAGCCGGAAGGAAAGGCCCAGCTTTTCAGCGGCCTTGCGGCACAGCAGCATGCGCTCGAGGAATATTTCAAAATAGTCGATGACGGGCGACATACCGGTGTCCAGCTGCAGGTCCAGCACTACGGCCTTTCCGGCGGCGTCCAGCGTGGTGCTGGCCTTTTCCACCGCGTAGTTCACACGGTCGTGGATGTCAAAGGTGGCCTTGTCCCGGTTGCGCACGCGGGTGCGGCGCACGTCCGTTTTGTCAGCCAAAATCAGCGCGGCGGCCACAGCGTTCACGGGGAAGGCCGTGCTTTCGTCGTGGTTGCCGATGGCCGAGCACACGGTTGCGATCTCATCCGCGGGCATGCCCAGCTTGTCCAGAATACGGAACGCCATCACCGCGCCGCTCTGGGCGTGGTCGATGCGGTTGATGACGTTGCCGATGTCGTGCATATACCCGGCGATCCACGCCAGCTCCTGCATGCGCCGGGGATAGCCCAGGTCGGCCATGATCTTTTCGGCAAAATGCGCAACGCGCGTCACGTGTGCGTAGCTGTGCTCAGTATAGCCCAGCGCGGCCAGCGCTTCGTCTGCCTTTTCAATGTAAGTGCGGATCTGTTCGTTTTGTTTGATCTCGGTTGGTGTTATCATGCTTTGTTGCTCCCATTTTTCAAATCACAGGCGGCGCGCCATTCCAGCGCGTCGCGCTCCAGCGCCCCAACAAAGGCGTCCTTGCCGTCGCAGTAGCCGTCGATGTCATAAGGGAACCGGGCCGCCAGTTCCAGCTTGAGCGCGCCGTAAGCCGCCGCGCGGGCGGGATGGGCGCGCAGATAATCCCGCACGGCCAAGTGCCGCGCAATGGCGTGCACATCGTCCGAGGCAAAAATATGCATCTGATGCGTCCGTTCATCGCCGCCCTTGCGCAGATACCTGCGGCCCGGAATGCCGAACTCGCCCAAATATTCGTAGCCCAACGCCTCGAAATCCGCGCGGCATTCATCGGCCTCCGTGACGGCCCACACCACCGGCATAATGTCGATGACGGGCTTTGCAGCCAGCCCGGGCACCGCCGTGCTGCCGATGTGATGGATGGCCGTGAGCCGCTGTCCCAGCACCCCCGCGATGGCCTGCGCCTCCGCTTCATAAAGGCCAGGCCAGGCTGGGTCGTAAGGCACTACCGTAATGTGTTGCATTCCGGTTCCTCCTTCAGGGAGGCCGATGCCTCGCGCCGCTCCAGCACCACAAAGGCCGCGGCGGTGCCGCCCTCGTGGGTCAGCGAAAGATGCGCCGTCAGGCCGCGCGCCTGCATCAGCGCCGCCGCCCGGCCTGAAAAGGAAAAATACGGCGCGCCGTTTTCATCCCGCAGCGCCTCGGCCTCGCACAGTGCGAACTCCCGCAAAAGCCCTGTGCCAAGTGCCTTGCCGAAGGCTTCCTTTGCGGCAAAATTGGCCGCCGCCGTCTGCGGGCGCATGCCCCGGCCCTCCAGCAAAGCGCGCTCCGCAGGGCCGTATACCTTTTCCAGAAAGCCCGGCCGCTTGATGCTTCGCGCAACGCGCGCCTCGCTTACCATGTCCACGCCGATGCCCATGATCATCCGCCGCTCCCCCTCGTTTCCCTTCCACACTGCGCTCTAGTTTCAGTATATCCCATCCGCGTGCAAAAAGGAAGCGGAGGAATGTAAAATCCGTCGCTGCAAAATGCAAAGAAGGAAAAGAGATGCCCGGGGAAAGCTGTGTAAAGTTCTATTGCTTTACAGCAAATGCAGCCCCGGCAAACGCTTTTTTGCACCGCGCCCTTTCCTTTTATTTTCTTTCATCATATACCATTCCGCCGCTCTGCCATTTCCTCCGCGTCCGGCGTCCTTCTGCCAAAAAAGCCTTGCAATCCGGCGCAAAGGCTTGTATAATAAATGCGTCAAACATGTTGACTGAGAGAGTACGCGCGAGGTTCTGTCCTCCTGCAGAGAGGGGCGCCGCAGGCTGCAAGCGCCCGGGGATGGTTTCGCGCCGAAGTTCACTCACGAGTGGCTTTGCTGAAGGTTGCGGCTGGTAGGCAGAGACGGGTGTTCCCGTTACAGAACAACAGAGTGTTTGCTCTTGTACAATCGTACGGCAAAAACGTGGGTGGTACCGCGGAGTTTACGAACAGGTAAGCTTCGTCCCTGTCAAAGCGCAGGGGCGGGGCTTTTTCTTTTTCCGCTTCGTCCCGCAAAACATACAAAGGAGAGAACGGTATGAAGGAAGCATTGCAAAACATCCGGCAAAGCGCGGACGCGCTGATTGCCCAGGCGGCCGACGCCGCCGCCGTGGACGAACTGCGCGTGCGCTTTCTGGGCAAGAAGGGCGAGCTGACGGCCATTTTAAAGCAGATGGGCCGGCTTTCCGCCGAGGAACGGCCCGTCGTCGGCGCGCTGGCCAACGAGGTGCGCGAGGCCATCACAGCCGATATCGCGCGCCGCACCAAAGAGCTGGAAAGCGCGGCGCTCGCCGCGCGCCTGGCCGCGGAGGAAATCGACGTAACGCTGCCGGGCAAAGCGCCCGCGCAGGGCAAGCGCCACCCTTTCGAGCAGGTGCTGGGCGAGCTGAAGGAAATTTTTCTGGGCATGGGCTTCGACATCGTTTCCGGCCCCGAGGTGGAGCTGGACCACTACAATTTTGAAATGCTCAATATGCCCAAGAGCCACCCGGCCCGGGACACCCAGGATACGTTCTATTTCACCGAAAACGTGCTGCTGCGCACGCAGACCAGCCCCATGCAGATTCGCACGATGGAAAAGCAGAAGCCGCCCATCCGCATCATCTGCCCGGGCCGCGTTTACCGCTCCGACGCGGTGGACGCCACACACAGCCCCATTTTCCACCAGTGCGAAGGCCTTGTGGTGGATAAGGGCGTGACGTTCAGCGATTTGAAAGGCACGCTGGAGCTTTTCATCAAAAAGCTGTACGGCGAAGAAACGCGCGTGCGCTTCCGCCCGCACCACTTCCCCTACACCGAGCCGTCCGCCGAAATGGACATGAGCTGCTTTAAGTGCGGCGGCAAGGGCTGCAGCATGTGCAAGGGCGAGGGCTGGATCGAGATCCTCGGCTGCGGCATGGTGCACCCGCAGGTGCTGGAAAACTGCGGCATCGACCCCGAGGTGTATTCCGGCTTCGCCTTCGGCGTGGGGCTGGAGCGCATCGCCATGATGCGCTACGGCATCGACGATATGCGCCTGCTGTACGAAAACGACCTGCGTTTCCTCAAACAATTCTGAACAAAGGAGTGTATAGACCATGAAAATGCCGATGAACTGGGCGAAAGAGTTCGCCGAATTTGAATGCACTCCCCAGGAATTTGCCGACCGCATGACCATGAGCGGCAGCAAGGTGGAAACCTACGAGTGCGAGGCCGACGGCGTAAAAAACGTCGTCGTGGGCAAAATTTTGGAGATCGTCCCCCATCCGGATTCCGACCATATGGTGGTGTGCCAGGTGGACGTGGGCCGCGATGCGCCGGTACAGATCGTCACAGGCGCAAACAACCTGAAGGTGGGCGACCTTGTGCCCGCCGCACTGCACGTGGCAAAGCTGCCCGGCGGCAAGGAGATCCGCAGGGGTAAGCTGCGCGGCGTGGAATCGGGCGGCATGCTGTGCAGCCTGTCCGAGCTGGGCCTTACTACACACGATTTTCCAAACGCCGTCGAGGACGGCATTCTGGTGCTGGACGAGGAATGGCCCGTGGGCACAGACGCTGTGAAGGCGCTTGGTATGGACGACGTGTGCGTGGATTTTGAGATCACGCCCAACCGGCCCGACTGTCTGGCCGTGCGCGGTCTGGCGCGGGAGGCCGCCGCTACCTTCGGCGTGCCCTTTCTGGACCACGAGCCGCAGGTAAAGCCCGGCCACGGCGATGTAAACCGCTTTTTGAAGGTAGACATTGAAAACCCCGGACTGTGCTACCGTTATGTGGGCGCAGTGGTGGAAAACGTGCGCGTGAAGCCCAGCCCCCGCTGGATGCGCGAGCGCCTGCGCCTGTGCGGCGTGCGCCCCATCAACAACCTGGTAGACATCACCAACTATGTCATGCTGGAATACGGCCAGCCCATGCACTGCTTCGACTATAAATATGTAAACGGCGGGCACATTACCGTGCGCAACGCGAAGCCCGGCGAGGAAATTGAAACGCTGGACGGCGCAAACCGCACGCTGGGCGAGGAAATGCTCGTCATCGCCGACGAAAAAGGCCCAATCGCCGTGGCGGGTGTCATGGGCGGCGAGTTTTCCGGCGTGTATGACGACACCACCACCATCGTGTTCGAAAGCGCCATGTTCAACGGCCCCTCCGTGCGCACCACGGCCAAAAAGCTGGGCATGCGCACCGAGGCCAGCGGCCGCTATGAAAAAGGGCTGGACCCCAACGGCTGCCGCCGCTGCCTGGACCGTGCGCTGGAGCTGGTGCAGCTTCTGGACGCGGGCGACGTGGTGAACGGCGTGGTGGACGTCTGGGTGCACAAGCGCGAAGAACGCCGCATCCCCTTGCGCGTGGATGCGGTGAACCGCCTGCTGGGCACGCAGCTGGACAAAGCGCAGATGGTAAATATCCTGCTGCCGCTGGGCTTCGGGATGGACGGCGACGATATTATCATCCCTTCCAGCCGCTGGGATATGGAGCGGGACTGCGACGTGGCCGAAGAGGTTGCCCGTTTTGTGGGCTACAACAAAATGCCCAGCACGGCCATCCGGGGCGTGGCCAGCGCCCGCCCCACCGAGCGCCAGAACTTCCATGAAACGCTGATGAACGCGCTGGTGGGCTACGGCATGTACGAGATCGAAACCTTCAGCTTTTACAGCCGAAAGGCCTTCGACGCCGTCAATCTGCCGGAAAACGACCCGCTGCGCAACGCGCTGGTCATCTCGAACCCTCTGGGCGAGGATACCAGCATCATGCGCACCACGGCGCTGCCCAGCATGATGGATGTAATCGCGCGCAACTGCAACGCCCGCGCCGCCGAGTGCGCGCTGTTTGAGGACACCACCACCTATACCCCCAACGCCGACCCGGACCAGCTCCCCACCGAGACGGAAACCCTGATGCTGGGCGCCTACGGCGCAGGCTGGGATTATCTCGGCCTGAAGGGCGTGGTGGAAAAGCTGCTGGAAACGGCCCGCGTTGCAGACGCGCGCTTTGCGCGCAACACGGCGGGCACATCGTATCATCCGGGCCGCTGCGCGGATATCTGGCTGGGCGAAGATAAGCTGGGAACCATTGGCGAGGTACACCCCGCCGTGCTGGCCAACTACGGCGTAAAGCCGCGCGTTGTGGCCGCCGAGCTGCGCATGGACGTTCTGTTCGCTCACCGCGGCGGCACCCCCGCGTTCAAGCAGCTGCCCAAGCACCCGGCCATTACCCGTGACCTTGCGCTGGTGGCGGACGACGCCGTGCCCGCGGCAGACATCGCGTCGCGCATCCGTAAGGCTGCCGGAAAAGCGCTGGAAAGCCTGACGCTGTTCGACGTATACACCGGCGAGCATATGGCTCCGGGCAAAAAGAGTCTGGCGTACAGTCTGGTTCTGCGCGCGGCGGACCGCACGCTCACCGACGAAGAAGCCGAAAACGCCGTGAAAAAGGTACTGGCGAACCTGGCGGAGATCAGCGTGGAACTGCGCAGCTGAAAATGGGGTTCGAACCGGAATGGGGCTGCCAGTAAGCCCGGCGCCAATGCTTCTCAGGCGCTGCTTTGCCGGCAGCCCCCAATACCGATTGCGGCGTTTTTGCCCCAAATGCTTGCATCGGTGGCTCTTTTAGGCTACAATATAGATTGATACCGAACGCTTTTGTAGGAGGGAATGAGAGTATGAGCGAACCGACCACCATCTTCTCCATTTACGATGATAAGGACCGCGAGATCCGCGCCGTGCTGACGGAGGTTTACCGCGCCCTGAAGGAGAAAGGCTACAACCCCATCAACCAGCTTGTGGGGTACATCCTCTCGGAAGATCCCACCTATATCACTACTTATCAGGGCGCCCGCTCCCTGATCCGCAAGATCGACCGCGACGATCTGCTGCAGGCGCTGCTGAAAAGTTACCTCGGCGAATAATCTTAAAAGGAGACCCGTTTCATGGCTTTTACACCCAAACTCACATATAAGGGCCGTCCGCTGGTGCGCTGCAAAAACGACATCTATTACGGCAGCCTGTCGGACCCGTATGTCATCTTCATGCAGGTGCTCACCAGCAAGGAAGAAAACGGCGTGCAGGTGGCGGACCGCATCCACGTTACGCTGCTGTCCACCGACACCACCAAAAGCCCCATCGAGCGCATGAAGAAGCAGAGCGACAAAAACGGCCTGTGGAGCGCGCTGGAGATCGGCACCATCTGGTTGGAGAAATCCCTGCTGGACGCGAAAAAGGAAGAGAAAAAATAATCGGCGAAGCCGGGCGGGGAAAAACTCCGCTCGGCTTTTTTGTGTACAAAAAAAGCCCCGGCGCAAAAGCGCCGGGGCTTTGGTTGCTGTTATTGCTCTGTACTGCTTAGTTCAGGATGGCCAGTTCGGTCTCCGGGTCGAACAGGTGCAGCTTCTTGGTGTTGATGGCGACCTTCACATCGGTGCCGTTCTTCGCGCTGCTGCCCGGGTTCACGCGGGCCGTCATCTTGTAATCCTTGTACTCCAGGTACAGGTAAATCTCAGAGCCCATCAGCTCGGAAACTTCCACATGCGCGGTGATGGTGGCGTCCTTGTGCTTCTCCATGAACTCCTCGTCGTCCTTGATGTCCTCCGGACGGATACCGGCCTTGATCGCCTTGCCGACATAAGCATCCAGCGCGGAAGTAACCTTCTCCGGAGCGATGAGCAGCTTGTCGCCGCCCAAGTCAACATAGTAGTTGGAGCCTTCCTTCACCAGAGTAGCGTCCAGGAAGTTCATCTGCGGGCTGCCGATGAAGCCGCCGACGAACATATTGCACGGATAATCGTACAGGTTCTGCGGAGTGTCCACCTGCTGGATCAGGCCGTCCTTCATAACCACGATGCGGTCGCCCATGGTCATAGCCTCGGTCTGGTCATGCGTAACGTAGATGAACGTGGTGCCCAGCTTCTGGTGCAGCTTGATGATCTCGGTGCGCATCGAGGTACGCAGCTTGGCGTCCAGGTTGGAAAGGGGCTCGTCGAGCAGGAACACGGCCGGGTTACGCACCATGGCGCGGCCCAGGGCAACACGCTGGCGCTGGCCGCCGGACAAAGCCTTCGGCTTGCGGTCGAGCAGATGCTCGATATCCAGCACGCGGGCGGCTTCACGCACGCGCTTGTCGATCTCGTCCTTCGGGGTCTTGCGCAGCTCAAGGCCGAAAGCCATGTTCTTGTAAACCGTCATGTGCGGATACAGAGCATAGTTCTGGAACACCATCGCGATATCGCGGTCCTTTGGGGGAACGTCATTCACCAGGCGGTCACCGATGTACAGCTCGCCCTTGGAGATCTCCTCCAGGCCGGCGATCATGCGCAGCGTGGTGGATTTACCGCAGCCGGAAGGGCCGACGAGAATGATAAACTCTTTGTCTTCGATCTCAAGGTTGAAATCGGAAACGGCGGTCACGTCGCCCGGATAGATCTTGTAGATGCCTTTCAAGCTAATGCTTGCCATAGGAATCAGCCTCCGTATTCTTCAATAATTTTGGATTTTGTTGATATCCTTGACGGTTGGTTCCGTCTTTAATATAATAATATCAGCTGGAAACGCTGTTTTAAATAGTAAAATATTGATACGGAGTGGATATTGTTGATATTTGACGAAAGCGCCGTCTGCACGCCGGTGTTCTGCCGGGAGGTCACAGGCGAAACGCCTGTGCTGCTGCCCGCCGCGCCTTTTACGGTGGTGCTGGCCAGCAGCGGGCGCGCGGCCGCATCCGCGGACAGCGAGCCCGTGCTTCTGGCGGCGGGCGGGCTGTTCCTTGCGGGAGGCGCGGCTGTTGAGGTAACGCCCGTGACCGGCTGCCACGTGCTGGCGGCTGGTTTTTCCGGCACAGCTGCACAGGCCGCAGCCGCGGGCCTGCCCGCCCCGCTTGCCAGCGACTGCAGCGCCTGCCCCATGGCCGCCCAGCTGCTGGGCGAGCTTGCCGCCGCCATGGAACGCGGCGGCGCGGCCGGGCTTTCCGCGCTGTGCTACCATATTCTGTGCGAACTTGCCGCCGCCGACGCGGCCGTTCCCCGGCTTTCGCCGCTGGTGGCGGATGCGGTGCTGGCCATCCGCCAGAATTATGCAGGCCTGTACGGCGTGGAGGAGCTGAGCGCCCAGCTGGGCGTGAGCAAAAGCCATCTGGTGCGGGTGTTTTCGGCTGAAATGGGCGTGGGGCCGGGGCAGTATTTGACGGGTGTCCGGCTGGACGCCGCCAAGGCGCTTTTGGCCCGGCGGGATTACCCGCTGGAAGTAGTGGCCACGCTGTGCGGCTTTTCGGGCGCGAACTACCTGTGCAAGGTGTTCAAAAAGCACACCGGGCAAACGCCCGCCGCTTTCCGCGCGCAGAACGCGGGCGCGGCGCGCGGAGGCGCGGTGAACGAGCTGGAAAGCGCGCTGTACATTTGAGAGGGCCGCATTTTGCAGCGCCGCGCACGTTTGTGCAAAATTAAAGGCTTTTTACGCCTTTTAACCCCACGCAAAAAACGCTATGATTAAAAGTAAAGAAGCCTTTAAAATAAAGAAAAAGGAGCGACTTCCATGAAAGTTATCGTAACGAACAGCTATGACGAGACCTGCGCGGTCATCGCCAATATGATCAAGGAACTTGTAAACGCCAAGCCCGATGCCAAGCTCGGCCTTGCCACGGGCGGTACGCCGGTGCCCATCTACAAAAAGCTCATTGAGATGAATAAGGCCGGCGAGGTGGATTTCTCCCGCGTGCACACCGTGAACCTGGATGAATACTGCGGTATCCCCGGCACGCATGACCAGAGCTACCGCTATTTCATGGACACCAATCTGTTCGACCACATCAACATTGATAAAAAGAACACCTTTGTAGCCAGCGGCATGGGCGATTTCGAGGCCAATGCCCGCGAGCTGGAGGAAAAGGTGCGTGAGGGCGGCGCGGCGGATCTGCAGCTGCTGGGCATCGGCAACAACGGCCACATCGCATTCAACGAGGCCAGCGACCACCTCATCGCCGCGGCCCACACCGAAAAGCTGACCGAGAGCACCATCAACGCCAACGCCCGCTTCTTTGAGAAAAAAGAGGACGTGCCCACCATGGCCATCACCATGGGCATGGGCGATATCCTCGCCGCGAAAAAGGTCGTTCTGGCCGCTACGGGCCTTGCCAAGGTCCCGGCCATCAGGGGGCTGATCATGGACGACGTCATCACCACGCAAAACCCCTCCACGATGCTGAAGATGCACGAGGACGCCGTCGTCGTCATCGACAGGGAGCTGGCCGACGCCGTGGGCTACAGAGCCTGACGCCAACAGCTGAAAAACGCCGTTGCAGCGGCCCGCCGCCGGGAAACCGGAGCGGGCCGCTGTGTTTTTCACAGCAGAAAAACCGCCCTGCCGCCGCTGCGTTCGCCGCGCGAAAACGCGTGGCCTCTTACTCTCTCCGCAAATATCTTGTTCCGCCTCTTTTGAGGCCTGTCGCAAAGGCGCACTCAAGATTGACTTTTATCTCTATTCCGGATAAAGTTAAGGTAATAAACGTCCAATGAGGTGTAATATGTTTGGCCTTTACATCCATATCCCCTATTGCCGTTCCAAATGCCGTTACTGCGACTTCTATTCCACCCCATGCCCGGACGGTGTACCCGAGGCGTACATTGACGCCCTGTGCCGGGAAATGGACCGTTTTTCGCCTTGCGGCTCCACGCCGCTGCGCCCCGACACGCTCTATTTCGGCGGCGGCACGCCCTCGCTGCTGACGCCCGCGCAGGCGGCCCGTCTCATCCGCGCCGCCGGGCCGGCGCCCGGTGCGGAGATCACGCTCGAAGCCAACCCCGAGACCGTCACGCCCGAGCGATTGGCCGCGTTCCGCCGGGCCGGTGTGAACCGCCTTTCGCTGGGCATACAGACGGCGCGGGACGACAGCCTGGCCCGCCTGGGCCGCCGCCATACCGCGGCGCAAAGCCGCCGCGCGCTGGGAATGGCCGTGCAGGCCGGGTTCACCGACATCAGCGGCGACCTGATGCTTGCGCTGCCCGCTTATACCATGGCCGAGCTGGACGAAACCATCGCCCTGCTGGCGGAGAGCGGCTGCACCCACATCAGCGGCTATCTGCTGAAGATCGAGCCGAACACGGTGTTCGGCAAGCGCCCGCCGGAAGCACTGCCCGACGACGACGCGGCTGCGGATTTTTATCTTGCCGCCGTGGAAAAGCTGGCGGCGCTGGGCTACGCGCAATACGAAATTTCCAATTTCGCCCGCCCCGGCTTTGAAAGCCGCCACAACCGAATCTATTGGGACTGCGGCGATTATCTCGGCCTTGGCCCCGCGGCGCACAGCTGCATGGGCGGCAAGCGCTTTGCCACGCCGACGGGCACGGCCGCGTTCCTTGCCGCGCCCGCGGTGTACGAACCCCAGGGCGAATGCACCGCCGAAGATTACATCATGCTCCAGCTCCGTCTTTCCCGCGGGCTTTCATTGAGCGCGCTGCGCGCGCGGTACGGCGTATTCTTCTCCTCCGAAAAGCTCCGGTTCCTGCAAACGCTTGCGGAGCATGGGCTGGCTGTTTTCGACGGCAGCGTCCTGCGCCTGACGCCCCGGGGAATGCTGGTTCAGAACAGCATCCTGTGCGAGCTTGTGTAAAGCTTTTTTACTGTCCGATACACTTTCTTTCCATTTCAAAAAAACACCCGGCGCAGGCTCTGTGCCGGAGTGCCGGGCGTTCTTCTCTCCAGGTGTCCTATGATTTAACTTTTTTATAACTTTGCACAGCAAAGCTATAAAAAGCTCATTTTAATGGCCGCAGGCCGGGGACGGCCCGCATGGCCCAAAAACAGCCTGCGGCTATTTTTTATTCATTGCCGCGCAGAAGGCTTTTTCAATACTCCACGCCCTCCCGGGCCGCGGTGCGCGCGCCGTCGGCAAAGGGATGCTTGCGCGCCTCGATGACGCTCACATAATCCGCCAGGGCAATCAGCTCCTCCGGCGCACCACGCCCGGTGAGCACCAGCTCCGTGTTCGGCGCTTTCTCCCGCACTGTGCGCAGCACATCCGCCAGAGACAGCATCCCGGCGTTCACCGCGCACAGCACCTCGTCCAGTACCACAAGGTCATACTCCGCCATGTGTGCCGCCGCACGGGCAAGCGTGTCCGCCTGGCGGACGCGGCATTCCGCTTTTTCCTCTTCTGTCATCGTCCAGGTGAATTTTTCCCGTTCCACCGGGCAGTAAAACTCCACGCCAAGCGCAGCCAGGCTCTTTGCCTCGCCGGTTTTTGCACCCTTTAAAAATTCATAGAACGCGGCTTTTTTACCGTGGCCCGCGGCCCGGGTGCAAAGGCCCACGGCAGCCGTCGTCTTGCCTTTTCCGTCCCCGGTATAGATGTGTACCATGCCCATCATTTTCCCTCCTCTTCATCCAGATATCCAAACGGGATGATATCGCTCACTTCCACGATGCCGTCGCGCATCCACAGCTCCGGGCTGCACTGAAGCAGATAACCGCAGCCGCTGTCCGCCATCCAAAGCTCCGGCGCGCGGCGCGGCATGCCGCGCTGGGCCAGCATGCTCATGATGACGCCGCCGTGGGTGACGCACGCCGCTTCGGAGATATTGCTTTTCATCATAAATTCAAACATGCCCATCAGCACATCCGAACAGCGCTTGTGGAACTCCGCCACAGGCTCCCCGCCCTCGGGCGTATAGTGCTGCGCCGGGTCCATCCACTGCTTGAAATGCGCATCCTGCACCAGCTCCGTCACCTTACGGCCCTCAAATTCGCCAAAGGCGTTTTCCCGCAGGTCCGCCAGGATGATCTTATCCTTTGCGTCCGGGAACAGCAGCTCCACAGTCTCCACCGCGCGGCGCATAGGGCTTGAAAACACCGTTTCTGCTTTGGGATACGGGAAGCGTGCGGCCAACGCGCGCAGCTGCGCCGCGCCCTGTGCGCACAGGGGCTGGTCCGTCCCGCTGCCCATATAAATGCCGTCCAGGTTGCCCTGCGTGACGCCGTGGCGCACAAGATACAGGCGGTAATTTTTCATAAAAGTTCCTCCTATCGGTCCGCTGCGGGAATTTCAGCGGTTTTAATTATTTTTCAGCCACATTTTTGGCCAAAATCTCCAGCCCGCCCACTATATTTAGGCACATGGGCGGCGTTGGGCCGAAGATATAGCAAACCCTGTCGGACCCGGCCGGGCCGTGGGGTTTTTTCGGAAATTTTTGTATTTACAAAATGTTTTTGCTGTACTATAATTTACAGTACGTAATTGTGTAAGGGGTATGCGGTAATGGTATCGGATTTCAGCAGGATCATCACGCTTCTGCGCAAAGAAAAGGGCGTGACGCAAAAGCAGGCCGCCGAAGATCTGGGCGTTTCCCAGGCGCTGCTGTCGCACTACGAAAAAGGCATCCGCGAATGCGGGCTTGAATTTGTGGTGCGCGTGGCTGATTATTACGGCGTTTCCTGCGATTACCTGCTGGGCCGCAGCGCGGACCGAAGCGGTCTCACCCTTTCGGTGGAGGATATCCCCAGCCCCGAAGGCGCAAAGGACGGCGTGTTCCGCGGCAGCGTACTGCCCACTTTCAACAAAAAGCTCATCTCCAACAGCCTGAATATCCTGTACGACAAGCTGAACGCCTGCCCGGACAAGGGCCTTGTGGGCGAGATCTCCGGTTATCTGATGCTGGCCGTGTATAAAATGTTCCGTCTGGTATATGGCGCGGGACCGAAAAACACCAGCAGCATGTTCGGCGTGAAGAAAAATCTGTACGGCGGCTATTCCGACGCCGCGATGCACATTGCGGAATCCAACGTTAAAGCCATTCTCGCGGGCGAGGACATCGGCCTGGGCGCGCCGCTGAAGGACACCAGCGCCTTTGCCATGACGACAGAAAGCCTTTCGCGGGATTATCCTCTGTATGCCACCAGCCTGCTGAACCTCATCAAGACGAGCGAGGCCCGCATCGAAAAGGAAAAATAAGCTTTTTTATCATAGCATGAATTTTCACAAAAGGAAAGCCGCCACTTTGTGGCGGCTTTTTACGCGCTGCTGGCTACACGGAAAACAGCCGGAATGCGTTGGACGCAGCTCCGGCAGCGGGGACGCCCCGCCTTTTATTTAAGGGCCGCGATCGCCTCACGGCATGCGCCGCAGATGTTCCGGCCCTGATACTGCGCGACGCCTTCGGCGCTGCCGCAGAAGATGCACGCAGGCTGGTACTTTTTGAGCACAATGCTGTCATTGTCCACATATACTTCCAGCGCGGCGTCCTTGTCGATATCCAGTACCCGGCGCAGCTCGATCGGCAGCACAATACGGCCCAGATTATCCACCGGACGTACGATTCCCGTAGATTTCAATTCTCCCACTTCCTTTTTCCGGCGGGTATCCCTCCCGCCGGATATCATTGATATTACTATACAGAATTTTACAGAATCTGTCAATATGTGGAATAAAAAGAATATTTTAACAATTTGTAAACTGATATACGCTAAAATACGGTTAAATTTGCAAAAAACCGACTTTTTTGTAGACTTTTGTCACTGTGCGGTCCGCAATGGCGGCAGCACGCCGCGCGCCCCCGGTGAGCACGCCGTCCAGATAAGCCTTGTCCGCCAGGATGCGTTTGTATTCGGCCTGGATGGGGGTGAAAGCATCCTTCACCACCTCGGCCACGGCCAGCTTGAACTCGCCGTAGCCCCTGCCCGCGAACTCCTTCTCAATGGCGGCATAATCGCGGCCCGTGAACACACTGTAAATGCTCATCAGATTTGTGACGCCGGGCTTGTCCCCGGCGGCGCGCACGCATCCGTCGGAGTCCGTTACGGCGCGCTTGAATTTGCGCACGATGGTATCCGCGTCGTCCAGCATCAGCACAAAGCCGTTGACGTTGTTGTCGCTTTTGCTCATTTTCTTCTCCGGCTCCTGCAGGCTCATGATTTTGGCTCCTGTTTTGGGGATGTAGCCGTCGGGCACCACGAAGGTGTCGCCGTATACGCCGTTGAACCTCTGGGCGACATTGCGCGCCAGCTCCAGATGCTGCTTCTGGTCGATGCCCACGGGTACGAGGTCGGCATTGTAGATGAGGATGTCAGCCGCCATGAGCACAGGATAGGTAAACAGGCCCGCGTTGATATCCTCCGGATGCCTGGCACTCTTTTCCTTAAACTGGTGCATACGCGTCAGCTCGCCGAAGGGCGTGCTGCAGGAGAGCACCCACGACAGCTCCGCATGAGCGGGCACATGGCTCTGTACGAACAGCACGCTCCTGTCCGGGTCGATGCCGCAAGCCAGCAGCAGCGCCGCAGCCTCCCGCGTCTGGCGGCGCAGGTCCGCCGGCGTTTGGCGCACGGTGATGGCGTGCATGTTGGCGATCATATAAATACAGTTATAATCGCTTTGCAGCGCGTCCCAGTTGCGCACCGCGCCCACATAATTGCCCAGCGTAAAAGTACCGGTGGGCTGGATGCCGCTCAGGATGCGTTTTTTTTGTTCTTCCATTTCGGGTTCCCCCTGCTTTTTTACAATATATAAATTATTGTAGCACACCCTAAGCCTGAAAGCAATCGAGGCCGCCGGCAAAATCGCCAACCTCTGCGGGACGCCAAACGCTTTGTGCTGCGCGGCCGCTTTTTGGGCCCCTCCGTTCTCCTTTCCGGCGCGCAAAAGGGCAATTTTGCGCTGTAGGGGTGTTTTCCCGGCGCGTGTCCGGGCTGCAAACGTTTTTTTAACAGGCCGGGCAATTGACAAACAGCCTGCTTGCGGCTAAACTTAATAAGGAATAAAAGCGCGGCGGAACGCCGTTTTCAGCTCATCAAAAAAGTTTCGCTTTTTCGCCAGGCTGCTTACGAACGGGCCTTCGGCCCCGTTCGCCGCGTACGGCGCGGGGTTATTTTAAATGGAAAAAGGGGGCGCCACTCCTTTTTCAAGCTTTCCCCCGGCGATAATTTTCGCGTTCCTGCTTTTTCTACAGCCTGGCGCGGCGGAACGCCGTTTTTTCATGTCCGTCCGGCTGCGCCGGGCAAAATCCAAAAATTGAGGAGTACCAAAGCTATGGCATCGAATATCGTCCGTACCCGTTTCGCCCCCAGCCCCACGGGCTACATGCACGTAGGCAACCTGCGCACCGCCCTCTATGCGTTTTTAAAAGCCAAAAGCGCCGGCGGAACGTTTATTCTGCGCATCGAAGACACCGACCAGGAGCGTTATGTGGAGGGTGCGGTGGACATCATCTACAATACCCTGCGCGAAACGGGCCTCATCTGGGACGAGGGGCCGGACATCGGCGGCCCCGTCGGCCCCTATGTGCAGAGTGAACGCATGGGCATGTTCAAGGGCTATGCCGAGCAGCTTGTGAAAGAAGGCAAGGCTTATTACTGCTTCTGCGACAAGGAGCGTCTGGATGAAATGCGCCTGGTGCAGAAAGCCAGCGGCCAGGCTCCCCACTACGACGGCCACTGCCGCAGCCTTTCGCCCCAGGAGGTGCAGGCAAAGCTGGACGCCGGCCTTCCCTACGTCATCCGCCAGAAAATGCCCAAAACCGGCACCACCAGCTTTGAGGACGTGGTGTACGGCCACATCGAGGTGGACAACGCCACGCTGGATGACCAGATCCTCATCAAGACCGACGGCATGCCCACCTACAACTTCGCCAACGTGGTGGACGACCATCTGATGGGCATCACCCATGTCATCCGAGGCTCGGAATACCTTTCCAGCACGCCCAAATACAATCTGTTGTACAAGGATTTCGGCTGGGATATCCCCACCTATATTCACTGCCCGCCCGTGATGAAGGACGCGCAGAACAAGCTGTCCAAGCGCAACGGAGACGCAAGCTATCAGGACCTCGTCGCCAAAGGCTACCTGAAAGAAGCCGTGCTCAACTACATTCTGCTGCTGGGCTGGAGTCCCAAGGGCGAGCGCGAGATCTTCACGCTGCCAGAGATGATCGAGGTGTTCGACGAGAGCGGCATCGGCAAGGCTCCCGCCATTTTCGACCCCGCGAAGCTGCGCTATATCAATGCCGAATACATCCGCGCCATGAGCGAGGAGGCGTTTTTCGAAAAAGCCGAGCCGTATATCGACAGTGTCGTCAAGACGCCCTGCAACAAGGCCCTGCTGGCCCAGGTGCTGCACCAGAGGTGCGAGCTGATGAGCGATATCCCCGAGCAGATCGACTTTATCGACGAAATGCCCGAGTATGACCTTGCCATGTATACCAACAAGAAAATGAAGACCACCGCCGAGACCGCCAAGGAAGCGCTGGAAGCCATTCTGCCCGTACTGGAGGCCATTCCGGCCGACGGCTTCACCCGGGACGCGGTGCATGCTGCCCTGTTTGCTCTGATTGAGGAAAAAGGCGTGAAAAACGGCTTTATGCTGTGGCCTCTGCGTGTGGCGGTGTCCGGCAAGCAGTTCACCCCCGGCGGCGGCATCGAGCTGGCCGCTGTGCTGGGCAAGGAAAAAGCGGTCGCCCGTGTCAAAGCCGCCATCCAGCGCCTGTAAAGGCTATCTCCCTGTCACATCGGCAAAACGGAGGTAATTGTAAAAAATTACCAAATTTAACAAGTCCCCGGCATGAAGAGACAAAATCTTCTGCCGGGGACTTTTATAATTGTGGGTACCCTGCCATAGATATGCGGCCCGCGCGCGGTTTATGCCTTTCTTCGGGAAAGCGCCCCGCCCGGGCGGGAAAAGAAAGCGGGCAGATCCGGCGCACACCGTCCAACGCCGTGCCGGAAAAGCCCGGAAGGAAAGAATGGTGACCCACATGTCCGTCAAACTCCGTGAAAGGCCCGTGGTGCGAAAGGCGATGCGCACGGGCGTGCCCCAACGCCTTCTGCCTCTCGCGTTCCAGCTTTGCGCCGCATTGCTGGGCTGGCTGGGCGCCGGCGCGCCGCTGCTGGGCGGCCTGCGCCCTCTGGGGCTCTGCTTCGCGGCGGCTGTGCCCACACCCTACGCGGTGTGCGCCGCCGCGGGCGCGGCGGCCGGATACGCCTTTGCGCTGCCGCTGGCAGACGCCGCGCCTTACCTGGCCGGCGCGGCCGTGGTGGCGCTCCTGCGCGGCCTGGCCGGTACGCGCCGTCAGAATTATGCGCCCATGGCCCCCGCCACGGCGGCGGGCATCGTATTCTGCCTCATCCGCTCCGGCCTGGCCGTGGCGGGCTATGCCGGGCTGCCGGGCATCCTCTCCGCCGCGGCCGAAGCGCTGCTTGTGCTGGGGCTGTCCTATCTTCTGGTGGGCTTTTTTGCCGTGCCCCGGCAGGGCGGAATGCCTCAGGACGCCGAGGAGCGCGCCGCGCTTTGCTTCGCCTTTATGGCGCTGCTGGCCTGCCTGACGCCCTACACGGTACTGGGGCTGTCCGTCGCCCGCGCCGCCGCCGCGCTGACGGTGCTGGCTGTTGCGGCCCGCGGGCAGGAGGGAGCAGCCGCCGTAACGGCCGTGGGCGCCATGGCGGCGCTGTGCGCGGCGAACCCCGCCAACCTGTATGCCGGGCTTGGCATCGCGGCAGGCGGGCTTGCCGCTGGCTTGTTCACAGGCAGCAGCCGCCCGGTGACGGCTCTGGTGTTCTGCGGCGCGGGGCTGGTGGGCGTGTCCTGCGCGCCCGGCAACAACGCGGGGCTGCAGCTGGCCGTGGAGCTTTGCATTGCGGGCGCGGCGTACTGCCTGCTGCCCGCCGGACTGTTCCAGCGTGTTCCCGCCGCGCCGCCGTCCGCCCCCTTTGCCTCACGAGCGGCGCTCACCACGCTCTCCGGGCGGCTGGAGGCTGTGTCCGGCGCGCTGTGCGCCGTGGGCGACACCGTGCAGGCCGTATGCGAACGGCTGCCGCCCCGGCGCGAGACCACTGCCGACCTGTGCGACGCCGTGGCGGAGCGTTGCTGCAAGGCCTGCGGCAAACGCCTGTATTGCTGGGTGGACTGCGCCGGCGAGACCTACGACGCGTTCAACAATCTTTCTCCGCTCATTGCCATGCCCGACGGCGTGGCCGCGGCGGACCTGCCCCCGGTTTTGCAGCGGCGGTGCCAGACACCTGTTCGGCTGGCCAACGCCATCAATGTGGCCGCCGCCGAACAGGCTGCGCGGCGGGCGGCACGCACACACGACGGCGCGGCGCGCGCCGCTTTGTGCGAACAGTACAGCGCCCTGGCCGCGGCTCTGGCCGAGCTGGCCGGGCAGGTGTACCAGACGGATGTTCCGGACAAGCGCAAGGCCCGCCGGCTGGAGCAATTGTTCTCGGAGATCGGCCTGGAGCCGCTGGAGACCACCGTTGCCCAGGACGCTTCCGGCCGCGTGACGGCCACCGTATGCGTGCCGCGCCTGTCCTTCACGGCCGACGAGCTGAAGGTCATCACCGATGAGGTCTCCACCCTGTGCCGCCGCACCTTCGCGCCCGCCCAATGCATCCATTCCGGCACGGTGACCAAGCTGCTGTTCCGTGAACGGCCCCGCTTTGCCGTGGACTGCGCCGTCTGCGCCCTGCCCGCCGGCGGCGACATATCCGCCGATGCGATACAGGCCTTCCCCGATGAAACAGGCCATTTTCACGCGGTGCTGTGCGACGGTATGGGCACCGGTAAGGCGGCGGCGGTGGGCGGCGTGCTGGCCGCCTCCCTTACGAAAGAGCTGCTGCACGCCGGGTTCGAAAGCGCCAGCACGGCGCGGCTGGTGAACATCGCGCTGGCGCTGAAGAGCGACGACGAAAGCGCCGTGGCACTGGACGCGCTTTCCATCGACCTGTACACCGGGGACGCAGTGCTGTACAAGGCGGGGGCCGCGGCTTCGTTTCTATTAAGGGACGGTAAGGCCGCCGTTTACAGCGGCGACACGCTTCCCATCGGCATTCTCGGCAGCGTGACGGGCCGCCGGGAGCTGCTGTGCCTTTCCCCCGGCGATACCGCTGTGCTGGTGAGCGATGGCGCGCTGGCTCCGGGCGCCTCCTGGCTGCGCGCGCAGCTCGTGGCTCACGCGGACGACGCGCCCCAAAAGCTGGCGGATGCGGTGGCCCGCGCGGCGAGGGAAAAGCAGCAGGACATGCCCGACGACGTAACCGTGATGGCACTGCGCCTGCGCGCGGTAGAATAACCGCCCCGGGGCGGGCCGCTCCTGCCGCTTGCCTCCTCCGCGCCCGGCCGCGGAAACTTTTTCTTGATTCGCTCCATGCCCCATACTATAATAGAGACCAAATACGACTGGCTCTGTAAGGAGGTGCCGCATGGAAGCAAATCAATACCTGAACGATTTTTACAACCATTACGACGAGGACAGCCGCCTGCTGTTTCAGCACGGCAGCGTCGAATTTCTCACCACGATGCGCTACATCGAGAAATATCTCAAGCACGGCGACAAAGTCCTCGAGATCGGCGCCGGAACGGGCCGCTATTCTCACGCGCTGGCGCGCCGGGGGCATCCCGTGGACGCGGTGGAGCTGGTCGCGCACAACATCGAGGTTTTCCGCCAAAACACCCGTCCCGGGGAAAGCGTCACCATCGCACAGGGCAATGCTCTGGATCTGTCCGCCTTTGCGGACAACGCCTACGATGTCACGCTTCTGCTCGGCCCGCTGTATCATCTGTATACGCAGGACGACAAGCGCCGGGCGCTGCGGGAGGCGATCCGCGTCACAAAGCCGGGCGGCGTTGTCTTTGCCGCTTATGTCATCTCCGACGGCTGCCTTCTGGACGAGGGCTTCCGCCGCGGCAATATCTCTGTTGCCGAATATGTGCGGGACGGGCTGCTGGACGCCCGGACGTTTGCCGCCAGCTCCCAGCCAAAGGATTTGTTCGAGCTGGTGCGCAAAGAGGATGTTGATGAGCTGATGTCCGTGTTCCCTGTAACGCGGCTGCACTATGTGGCCTCCGACGGCTGCGCCCTACTTTTGCGCGACGAGATCGACGCGATGGACGCTGACGCCTTCGCCCTGTATCTGAAATACCATTTCGCCACCTGTGAACGCGCGGACCTGGCGGGCATTACAAGCCATGCGGTGGATATCTTCCGCAAGTGACCGACTGTGTCTGAATGCTGCGCCAGCTTTCCCGTTCATCTGACACACGGCGGGAATACCCCGCCGGCCCGTCTGTTCATTTTACCGCTTCAAGCTGTTTCCGCCTTCTATTACATAGGATTGCAGCCCTTTTTGACATCCGTTCTTTTCATAAAAATGCTCCAAGCCCGGCTGCGCGCCAAAATACAACATTGTTGGAGCGTTTTCCCTGGCAAGCCGGAGGAGTGTGCTGCCGATTCCCTGTCTTCGATATTCCGGAAGAACGAGAAGCTCTGTGATCGTCCCGAAAAAACAGCCGTCTGAAAGAATGCGCAGGCATCCTGCAAGCTTTTTCTTATCATAGGCAGCTATATTGATTGTTTTGGACAGCGCGGCCCGGGTTTTATTTTCATCATAATTTCCAGGCCATATCCGATTGGCAAACTGAATAAAGGCCGCAGCGTCCAATTCTTTGTCATCCACTGTGTATTCCATCATCTTCCCCCGCTTTTTTCATACTTTGACCGTTGTTTGCTCTTTTATGAAAAGCTCCGGGCCCGGCTTTCCGCCGCACCCGGAGCTTTTTTCTGTCTGCGTGCTGTTGTTACTCGTACAGCGGGAAACGGGCCGTCAGGGCGGCTACCTCGGCGGCGACGGCTTCCTTCTGCGCCTCAAAATCAAAGGTGCAGGCCGCGATCCATTTTGCAATCTTCCGCATTTCCTCCGGCCCGAAGCCGCGGGTGGTGACAGCGGGCGTTCCGATGCGCACGCCGGAGGTAACGAAAGGCTTCTCCGGGTCGTTGGGAACGGTGTTTTTGTTTGCTGTGATGTGCACCTCGTCCAGACGGCGCTCCAGCTCCTTGCCCGTAACGCCCGTGCCGCGCAGGTCCACGGTCATCAGGTGGTTGTCTGTGCCGCCGGAAACAAGGCCCAGCCCCTCGTCCAGCAGCGCTTGGGCCAGCACGCGGGCGTTCTCTGCGATATTCTTCTGATATTCTTTGAATTCCGGCTTCAGCGCTTCGCCGAAGCACACGGCCTTGGCCGCGATGATATGCTCCAGCGGGCCGCCCTGGGTACCCGGGAAAATAGCCTTGTCGATGGCCTTGGCGTACTCCTCCCGGCACAGGATCAGGCCGCCGCGGGGGCCGCGCAGCGTTTTGTGGGTGGTGGTTGTCACCACGTCGGCATAGGGCACGGGGTTCGGGTGCAGGCCAGCGGCCACAAGCCCCGCGATGTGCGCCATATCCACCATAAACAGCGCGCCGTTTTCCCTGGCGATCTTCGCGATGCGTTCAAAATCAATGGTGCGGGAGTAGGCCGAAGCGCCCGCGACGATCATTTTGGGCTGGTGCTCCTTTGCTTTTTTCTCCAGATCCGCATAATCCAGATAGCCGTTTTCGTCCACGCCGTATGCGATGAAATTGTAGTTCTTGCCGCTCATGTTCACAGGGCTGCCGTGGGTGAGGTGGCCGCCGTTGGAAAGATCCATGCCCAGGACGGTATCGCCCACGTTCAGCAGCGCAAAATAAACGGCCAGATTGGCCTGCGCGCCCGAATGCGGCTGCACATTGGCGTGCTCGGCGCCGAACAGCCTGCACGCGCGGTCGCGGGCAATGTCCTCCACCACGTCCACGCACTGGCATCCGCCGTAGTAGCGGTGGCCGGGATACCCTTCGGCGTACTTGTTGGTGAGCACGCTGCCCATGGCGGCCATTACCGCGGGCGAGACGATATTTTCAGAGGCGATCAGCTCGATATTGCCCCGCTGGCGTTTGAGTTCGGCCTCCATCGCCGCGCCGACCTCGGGGTCGGCCTGTGTGACGAAGCCGATGGTGTCCATCATTTCTTTGAACATGGGTGTGCCCTCCTGTACTGTTTTACTTCCTGCGGCGGTTTTCCCCGCCTTCTTCCCAATTATAGATTATACACCCGCCGCGCGCGGCGCACAAGACGCTTTAGCCTGTTAAACTGCTGAATTTTCAGCGGCACAGACGTTCCCCCTTTTGCTTTTGGACGAAATGTGCTATCATAATATCAATTTATCGGCGGCTTTCTTTTATGCGCGAAAGCGCGCAGGGCGGCCGCCGTGCAACAGGGAGGCGTCTTTTTGCGCACAAAAGCAGATACCAGGCTCATTGTAGAGCGCCTGAAAAAGGAATACCCCGTGAGCGAATGCTCGCTTGCCTATGACGACGCGTGGCAGCTTCTTGTCAGCGTGCGGCTTTCGGCCCAATGCACCGACGCCCGCGTGAATATCGTGACAAAGGACCTGTTTGCCAAATATCCCACGCTGGAGGCGCTGGCTGCGGCCGGGCCGGACGCCATAGAGGCCATCATCAAGCCCTGCGGCCTGGGCAAAAGCAAGGCGCGGGACCTTGCCGGCATGGCAAACATGCTGCTGCGGGAATACGGCGGCAAAGTGCCCCAGGCCATGGAGGATCTTCTGCGCCTGCCGGGCGTGGGCCGCAAAAGCGCCAATCTCATCCGGGGCGATATCTTCCACCTGCCCGCCGTCGTGGCGGACACCCACTGCATCCGCATGGCAAACCGCATCGGTTTCGTGACGGACACCACCGACCCGGTGCAGGTGGAGCGCGCGCTGGTGAAGGTCCTGCCGCCTGAGGAGTCCAACGATTTCTGCCACCGCTGCGTGATGCACGGACGCGTGGTGTGCACCGCCCGCAAGGCTCTGTGCGAGGTGTGCTGCCTGCAGGACGTCTGCCGCACTGGCAAAAAAACCATCAAACAGGAAACATTGGAGGAACTGGTATGAAACGCACTTTATCGCTTGCTTTGTGCCTGATTTTAAGCCTGGCTTTGCTGGCCGGGTGCGGCGCCGCGCCGCTGCCCGACGGCCTGACGCAGGAAAGCGTGACGGACGCCGCGGCGCAGACCGTGGCGCAGCTGAACGACGAGGACTATGACGCGTTGTTCGCCGGAATGACAGAGGAGATGACCTCCGCCATGACGGCCGAGGACCTTGCCGCCGTATGGCAGCCGGTGCTGGAAGCCGCCGGCGCGTTCGATTCCATCACAAAAACGACCGTAGGCGGCAAGGACGGCTACGGCGTGGCCGTGGTACAGGCAAAATATGAAAACGCCGCGGTGACCTTTACGCTCTCCTACACACCGGAGGGCAAGCTGGGCGGGCTGTTCTTCAAATAACCCCTTCCCCGCCCCATTCTTTTTTCGAGGTGTTCCCCTTGCAGCAGATACAGCAAACCACCGCGCCCGTCCAGAATTCTTTCTGGGCGGGCTTTCACGACGGCGTGCCCATTGGCCTGGGCTATCTTTCCGTCTCCGTCACGTTCGGCATGATGGCCGTGACGGGCGGCCTGCCGGTGTGGGCCGCCGTGGCCATCAGCATGACGAACGTCACCAGCGCCGGGCAGTTCGCCGGGCTTTCCCTCATTTTCGGCGGCGGCACGCTGTTTGAAACGGCGCTCACACAGCTCGTCATCAATCTGCGCTATGCCCTGATGAGCCTTTCCCTCTCCCAAAAGCTGGAGCGCCGCGTCGGCCTCATCGACCGCATGCTGTTCAGCTTTATGATGACGGACGAGGTGTTCGCCGTGGCGTCCGGGCAAAAGGGAGAGGTGGGCAAGCGCTATCTGTTCGGCGTGATGATCGCGCCTTACTGCGGCTGGGCGCTGGGCACGCTGTGCGGCGCCGTGGCCAGCGGCTTTTTGCCGCCGTCGGTGCGCAGCGCGCTGTCCATCGCCATTTACGGCATGTTCATCGCCATCGTGGTGCCCGTTGCAAAGCAGAGCCGCGCCGTGCTGGGCGTGGTGGCTCTGGCTGTCGCGCTCAGCTGCGCCATGCACTGGCTGCCTGTGCTGAACACGGTTTCCAGCGGTTTTTCCATCATCCTCTGCACCGTGCTGGCGGCGGGCCTGGGCGCGCTGGCCGCGCCGGTGCCGGACGAGCCTTCCGGAGCACCGGACGGGGAGGTGGCGTAAATGAATGCAAAAACCATCTGGCTGTACATCGTGGTAATGGCGGGCGTAACATACCTTATACGCATGCTGCCGCTGGCGCTGCTGCGCAAAAAGCTGCGCAGCCGTTTTATCAAAAGCTTTCTGTTCTATGTTCCTTACGCCGTGCTGGCCGTAATGACGGTGCCCGCCATCTTTGAGAGCACGGGCAGCGTGTTTTCCGCCACCGTGGGCTTCGCCGCGGCTGTGCTTCTGGCTTACCGCGGCGCGGCTCTGCTGCCTGTGGCATTGGCCGCCTGCGGCGTGGTATTCTGCACGGAGTGGATGATGCGCCTGTTTTAGCCCATAAAAGAGGAATTCGCCTATGAATTGGATCAGCTGGTTCGGCCTTGGCATCGTGTTGCTGCTGCTCATTCCCAACGCCGTATACGCCGCCGCAAACAAAAACACGCAACCGCCCCGCACAAGCCGCATCCTCGGCTTGGCTGAACAGGCAGGCCGCTATGGATGCATGTTTCTGATGATATTCCACGCCGGCCTTACGGAATTCGGTTTTGCCTCGGCGGAAGGCTTCATCGCGTGGCTGGCCGGCACCGGTGCGCTGCTCGTACTGTACTGGGTATTCTGGCTGCTGTATTTCCGCGCCGCGAAGCCCCGGTACGCGCTGCCGCTGGCTGTGCTGCCCTGCCTGATCTTTTTGCTGAACGGCCTTTTTCTGCGCCACTGGCTGCTGGTTTTCTTTTCCGTGTTGTTTGCTGCCGCGCACATCGCCATTACCTGGCAAAACACCCGCGCGCCATAGGCGGGCGTCCCCTCCATAACAAAGCAAAGCGGCCGGGCGTGCACAGTGCACGTCCGGCCGCCTTCTGCATCATGCCGTATATCCGCTGTATGCGTGGAGCGTGGAGAAACTGATGGACTGGATGACGCGGTCCAGCACCTTGTCGTACACCAGCACATTGACGCCCGGACGGTTGCGGCTCTGTTCTTCTCCGTCCACGGTTGTGGAGGAATTGTCCGCCGCGCTGCGCAGCGTCACATCGTGCCCGCCCCAGGAAAGCGTGTATTCCAGCGGGCCGGCGCCGGTCTGCTGATACACGACTTTTCCGCCGTCCACCACATATAGGCCCTGCATGCCGCTTTGTTCCAGCGGCAGCGTGTCCAGCCCCCATTGCCTGAACACTGCGCGCGGAGCGGAGGGATTCGCTTCCGTGGCGTCGCCCTGTGTCGTGATGACCGCCGCCAAGTCCTTATCCTGCATCAGCAGGCGGAAATATTCGGCCATGTCCAGCGTGAAGCGCAACGTTATATTCTGTGCGTCCCGGTGCTCCATCCTCGCCGCCTCGTCCCACGCCGCGTAGGCCGCGTCGCCTCGCTTGTCGGGCATACCGTAATGCTCCGCCAGATAAGCCGCCAGATCCGTGCTGATTTTTTGCGCGCCTGCGGTGTTCACATGGGCATGGTCGGCCAGGTCCGTTGCATAGTCAAAGCCGATATCCCGCCCACCGGGCGTGTTGTAATCCAGCACGGGCACACCGTTTTCCGCGCAGATGCGCGCCGCGCGGCGGAACACGCCGTACTCGGCCCCGCTCGTCTCATAGGGCGTCACCACGAACACCAGCGGCACATCCTTTTTTCTGCAAAGTGCGATAAGCTTGTAAAGATATTCCTCAGCCTGGGGATAGATGGGCGTTTCCTCCGGTTCCCCTTCCAGTATGGGCACGGGGAATTCCTCCACCGTCTGTAAAGGGCCGTAGCCTTTTCCCGTGGTCGCATGATCCTGAAAAAACCAGGTGAAATCTTCCGCCGTCAGGCTCTTCCACCGGGTGTGGTAGCGCAGCATCGGCAGATAGCGGTAAAACGGCGGCGAGCTCTGCTGGCACCGGCTCATGGCGACGGCAAGCGCCGCGCGGTTGAGGGACGGCGGGATGCGCAGCGAATAATCGTCCGAGGTGCCGTCCACGTCCGCAGGCGTCATATAGGTGGTGCCATAGCACAGCCCGAACCCCTCCAGCACCACGACCCTGGGCGTCTGCCGCTTGAACGCCTCCACCGCGTAATGGTAGCTCACCCACATCGGCTGGCTCCAGGAGTACAATACATATCCCGTGAAACCCTGCTCGCGCCACATCTGCGCGGGCGCAAACGCCGCGTTGGCATGGCTGCTGCCCAGAAAGATCACATCGATGGTATCCTCCGGCTCGGCATAAAAGCCGTCGATGCACCCGCCCTTGGGGGCCAGCACCTCCTGCGTACACAAGAGCAGCGCCAGCAGGATGCACCCGAACGCCAGCGCGCGGACAAGCGGCGGCAGGCCGCGCGTCTGCTTTGAGACCGGTCCTTTCCCCAATGTTTACGCCCTCCCCCGCTCAGAACTGGAAATAGATGAACGGCTTTTCCACATAGCCCTCGCCGTACATACCGAATATCGCCACCGTGAGCACCCCCGCCAGCAGCACGGCCCATTGCACAGCCAGCGGCTTTTGCAGCAGCCGCGCCGAAAGGCTGCCCCAACGCCGCCGCAGCACGTCGCACAAAACAACAGCCGCCACGCACACAGCCGAAAGCAACAGGTCGGGCCCGTCCATACCCCAGGCGAGCACCGCTTCCCGGCCCGGGAACGCGCCCGGGCGCAGCAGGCTTCGCACCATGCTCAACGCCGCGTCCATGCCGCCGGCGCGGAAGAAAATCATCGAAAACGCCACCAGCGCAAACGTCCACGCCGTGCGCCAAAGCCGCGCGGGCAAACAGCCATAGGGTACCCGCAGCGCCGTATACAGCCGTTTGCGGAGGGGCAGCGTCAGGCGGCCGCACACAAGGTACAGCCCGTGCAAAAGCCCCCATGCCACAAATGTCCATGCCGCGCCGTGCCACAGCCCGCTGCACAGAAAAACAACCATCGTGTTCACACAGGTGCGCGCCAGCCCCCTGCGGCTGCCTCCCAGCGGGATATACAGGTAATCTCGAAAAAAACTGGACAGGCTGATGTGCCAGTTGCGCCAGAACTCCGCCACGGATTGAGAGAGGAACGGACTGCGGAAATTTTCCATCAGTTCCACGCCCAAAATGCGCGCCGCGCCCCGGGCGATGTCGGTGTAGGAAGAAAAATCGCAGTAAAGCTCAAAGCAGAACAGCACTGTGGCCGCCGCCGTGGCCCAGCCGCCCAAAGCGCCGCCTTGGGCATAGACGGTGTCCGCCAGCAGCGCCAGCCTGTCCGCCACAACCATTTTCTGAATATAACCCCACAGCATCAGCACAAGGCCGCTTTTGGCCCGCTCGTAGGAAAAACGGGCAGGCAGCTGCAGTTGGGGCAGGATATTGCCGCTGCGTTCAATGGGCCCGGCCACCAGCTGCGGAAAGAAGGAGATAAACAGCAGATACCGCCAAAAGCGCTGCTCGGCGGACACGCTGCCCCGGTATACGTCCACAGTGTAACCGATCGCCTGAAACGTGTAGAAGCTGATGCCGACAGGCAGGAGCACGCCCAGCAGCGGTACGGCGGGGAAGCCCCGCGCAGCCAGCAGACCGTTCGCACTCTGCGCAAAAAAATTATAATATTTGAAGAAAAACAGAATTCCCAGATTTGCCGCCAGCGAAACGGCCATGGCCGCCCCGCGCCTGCCCCGGTTCCCGGCGGCCGGCGCACCCAATACCGCCAGCGCACGCCCGCACAAATAGGTGCTGAACGCGGAAAACAGGATGAGCACAATATAGGCCGGATTCCAGCACATATAGAAAAAGCAGCTGCACGCAAGCAGCCATGGCTGCCGCGCGCGGCGCGGCAGCACATAATAAACAAAAACCGCCGCAACGAAAAACGCACAAAAGCGCAGCGAAACGAAGTTCAAAGCCGCAATCCTCCCCTGTTCACCATTCCAAGGCACCACCGGGCCTTTTACGGCGCCGCAGCCGCAGACAGCCCGTCCGGTTTCGCAGGCGGCCGCCGCTGTGCGGGCGGCCTTCCAAGCGAATGATACCATATCGCACGCGGGCTTGCCAAGCAGGATATACGAAAAAAATGCCTTTTTGACGTTCCCGGTACGTCCTGCCGCAAAAATAATACGCTCAACACGGTTGACACCGCCGCCGCCAGCGCCTATAATACATACGGACATAAAAACAGGGGTGCCGAAAGGCTGAGATTTGTACGCGTACGCGTGTGCATGAACCCTTTACCTGATCCGGGTAATGCCGGCGTAGGAAGTTTTGGCGCAGAAATGCGCAATTGGGAAACTTTGGCGCGCCCGCAGTTTGCGGACGCGCCTGTTTTTATGTTACGACATAAAAAAGGGGTTTTTCTCTATGGCAACAAAATCGTATTCCCGCACCCGAACGCTTGTTGAATGCGCGCTGATGATCGCGGTGGGCACCGTACTCGCGCAGATCAAGATCTTCGAAATGCCCTTCGGCGGCAGCGTTACGCTGGTGTCCATGCTGCCGTTTATCCTCGTCTCGTTCCGTCACGGCGTGAAGTGGGGCCTGGCCACGGGCTTCGTCAACAGCCTTTTGCAGATGCTGCTGGGCTTTTACGCGCCTCCCGCCGGCACTGTGGCCGCGTTTGTGGGCGTCGTTCTGCTGGACTACGTGCTGGCTTTCACCCTGCTGGGCCTGGCGGGCGTTATCGCCAAGCCCTTCAAAAACCATCTGCTGGGCGTAGCCGCGGGCACCGCCGCTGTGTGCGTCATCCGCTTTTTGTGCAGCTTTTTGTCCGGCGCGCTTCTGTGGGGCAGCTACCAGGAAAGCTACGAATGGGCGAGGGGGATGTCCGTTTGGCTGTACAGCTTTATCTATAACGGCAGCTACATGCTGCCCGAACTGCTCATCACCACCGTGTGCGCCGTCATTTTGTGCAAAGCCGCGCCGAAATTCTTTCTGCCCGAGAACTAGAACTCCGCGCCAAAATATGGTATACTTGCCCTAGAAGGCGGACCGCTTTCGAATCCGTTTCAAGGGGAGGCTGTACTTTTATGGAGAAGCATTTGGTCATTTGCATCGGCAGGCAGTTCGGCAGCGGCGGGCGCGAGATTGGGCTGGGCCTGGCCAAAAAGCTGGGCATCCGGTTCTACGACAAAGAGATCCTGAAAAAGGCGGCCGAGGAGAGCGGAATCGTAGAAGAGCTGTTTGAAAAGGCGGACGAAAAGCCCACCAACAGCTTTTTGTACTCCCTGTCCATGGGTACGCACGGACAGGCCATGAATTTCACCAATTACAACGATTACCTCACCAACGACAAGCTGTTCCTGTTCCAGAGCAATACCATCCGCGATATGGCTGAAAAGGATTCGTGCGTCATCATCGGCCGTTGTGCGGATTATATCCTGCGCGGGCGCAAGGACATGCTTTCGGTGTTCATCCACGCCCCTATGGAGCTGCGCATCCAGCGCATCTCCCGCGTGCGCAATGTAGAAGAAGACGCCGCGCGGTCCCTCATCAAAAAGACGGACCGTCAGCGCGCCAATTACTACAACTTCTACGCGGACAACGACTGGGGCGCGGCCGACAGCTACGACGTGGCCATCAACTCCGGCAAGCTGGGCGTGGAAAAATCCATTGAGGTTCTCGCCGGTATTTGTGAACACCTGTAAATTGCTGCAAAAACCGCATGGCAAAAGCCATGCGGTTTTTGATTTCTCCGCAATAAAAAAGTTTATCCCGATGGCTGCGGGCCGGGGACGGCCCGCAGAAAAACTTTACCGTTCACCGAAGCCGGATGTGCAGCGTGCCGTCGCTGTACGCAAAGCGGCCTGCGGGAACCAGGCGGGCGGGCGCTTTGGGTGCGCACGTTCCCTGCGGCTCGCGCAGCACGTCGTCCAGCCGGAAGGCCGAGAGCAAAAGCCCTGCAAGCCCCGCCTGCATTACACCCGTCCAGCCGCCGTCTAAAAAGGGCAGCATCCCTCTCGCGGAACTCCAGCCCAGACAGGAGAGCAGGTTGAGCACGCCGTGCATCGTGAGCAGTGCACAGCAGCCCACCGCGCACAGCCGCCCGATGCTGCTGCGGGTGCGCAGGGCCGTGCGCCACAGCCATGCCAGCGCGCCCGCGACAGCTGCGGCCAGCGCTGCGGCGCAGGCAATACCGTACCGCCAGCCCGCGTAAGCCAGCAGGTAATCGGCGCGCAGCTCCCGCACCGCCTTCCCTGCAAATTCTCCCACGGTGCCGAGCGCCGCTTTTTCCCCGAGCGGCAAACTGCCGTCTCCGGGGCCAAGCCACCGCATCCCGTCCCACATGCGCCGCAGGGCGTTCATCCAATAGCCCGCGCCCGCTGCATTTGCATCCGGTGCAAGCAGCACCTCCAGATGCCGCTGAAGGCTCCCGGCCAGACCCGGCATCAACAGCAGCACCAGCAAAAATGTCACCACAAGAGAGCCCGCTGTCACGCCCAGCACAACCGCAAAGCTTTTCTTTCCGCCAAGCCCATACCAATCGCCTGCGCAGCATACCAGACACACGGCAAGCCCCGCAAGCCCCAGCACACACGCCGCGGCCAGATGCGGCACCATGATACACAGCCAGAGCCCCGGCACAATGGCAAAACCGCTGACCAGCAGCCCCGCCCAGCCGCGGCCGCGCTGCCGGTACACCACGGCCGCGTAAATGGGAATAAAAATCATGCTGAAATGAGTGGCGTCGTAAGATACACCCCAAACAGTCCAAAGACGCCGCCCGTTCATCAGGGTATATCCGGCCAGAAAACCATAAGCCGAAACGGCCGCCAGCCCGATATAGAGCGCCTTTGTCCAGCGTGCCAACAGGGACACATCCATACAGAAATATACCGCCGCAAGCACAGCAATTCCCGCCAAGGCGGCGGCCAGGCTTTGGTACGCGCCCTCGCGCCACAGGTACACGCCTTGTGCCGAAACGGGCACGCTCCAGAAAAAACGCAGCAGCGCACCCGCCAGCAACAGCGCCGCCACCATAAAAAACGGTCCCCAGGCCGGGCGGGGCCTGTGCACGCGGTCCAGCGCGCCGCCTGCCAGCACCGGGTCTCCCATGCTCTCCACCGTCCTGTGCTCGGCTTCTTCCGGCGCGCAGCCTTGAGCCACAAAGGCGTTATACTGTTCGCTGAGATGATTCTCCAGCTCCCGCTCCACACCCGGCACCGCACGGCGGCAGCGCAGCTGGGCTGTGACGGTCTGCAGCCATTCCTTTCGCGTCTGTCCCATTACAGCACCACCCCTGCGCGAGCATCCATTGTTTCCAACACAGCGTTGATCGCCCGGGACACCCGGCGCCACTCCGTTTGCTGCGCCTCCAGCGCACCACGCCCGGCCCTGGTGATACGGTAGTAGCGCCGCGGCTTGCCTGCTGTGGCCGCGCCGCCCGGCTGTTCATAGCTTTCAATGCTGCCGTCCGCCTCCAGCGCATGCAGAATGGGATACAGCGTCCCCGCCTTCAGCGCGAATGTATCGTTGGAGCGCTGTGCCAGCTCCTCGATCATCTGATACCCATACATGTCCCGCTCCGCCAGCAGGCGCAGCAGCAGCATCTGGGCCGAGCCCGGCACAAGGTTTTTTCCCGCCGCCATGTAAATTCCTCCCTTTTGCCCCGTGCTGTGCACGGCGGTCATTTATATAGATTATCTATATATTCTATTGTTTAGTATATATCGATGCCCTATATATGTCAATGGTTTTCAAAAATTTTTCCAAGCACAAAAACGCCCCCGCTGCAAAAGCAGCGGGGGCGTTTGAAAACAGAGGGAATTATTTGGAAAGGCGCTCGCGCAGGGCGGCAGCCTCGGCGTGCAGCTCGGCGGGAACATGGTCGCCGATTTGGGCGTACAGTTCCTCAACACCCTTCACGTCTTCCAGCCACAGCTCCTTATCCACATCCAGCAGGCCCTTGATGGTGTCAACGGTGACGCCGTCCAGACCGGTGATGTCGATATCCTCGGGCTTGGGCTCGTAGCCGATAGCCGTCTCAACAGCCTCAGCCTCGCCCTTGCAGCGCTTCAGAATCCACATCAGCACGCGCATGTTGTCGCCGAAGCCCGGCCAAATAAAGTGGCCTTCGTCGTCGGTGCGGAACCAGTTGACGTTGAAGATCTTCGGCGCCTTGTCGCCCAGCTTCTTGCCCATCTCCAGCCAGTGCGCGAAGTAATCGCCCACATTGTAGCCGAAGAACGGACGCATGGCCATCGGATCGCGGCGGACAACGCCCACAGCGCCGGCAGCGGCAGCAGTTGTCTCAGAAGCCATGGCAGAGCCGACATACACGCCGTGCGCCCAGCTGAAGGACTGGTAGACCAGCGGAGCCGTCTTGGCGCGGCGGCCGCCGAACACCATCGCGGTGACAGGTACGCCGTTGGGGTTGTTGAACTCCTTGGACAGGCAGGGGCAGTTCGCGGCCGGAGCGGTGAAGCGGCTGTTGGGGTGGGCCAGCTTGCCGCCGTTTGCAATGTACTCCTTGCCGTCCACGGCCAGGCCCGTCCACTCCTGAACATCCTCAGGCGGGTTCTTGTCCAGACCTTCCCACCACACGGTGTTGTTCTCCAGGTTATGCGCAACGTTGGTGAAAATGGTGCCCTTCATCGTGGTGTGCAGGGCGTTGGGGTTGGATTTCTCGTTGGTGCCGGGAGCCACGCCGAAGAAGCCGTTCTCCGGGTTGATGGCATACAGGCGGCCGTCGTCGCCAATGTGCATCCAGGCGATATCGTCGCCCACCGTCCACACCTTGTAGCCCTGCTTGGCATACACTTCGGGCGGGATGAGCATGGCCAGGTTGGTTTTGCCGCAGGCAGAGGGGAACGCGGCGGTGATGTAGTCCACGTTGCCCTGCGGGTCCTCGATGCCGAGGATCAGCATGTGCTCGGCCATCCAGCCTTCCTTGTAGCCCTGGTAGCTGGCGATGCGCAGTGCGAAGCATTTTTTGCCCAGCAGCACGTTTCCGCCGTAGCCGGAGTTGATGGACCAGATGGCGTTGTCCTCGGGGAACTGGACGATGTAGCGGTTCTCCGGGTCGATGTCCGCACGGGCATGCTGGCCGCGCACGAAATCGTTGGAATCGCCCAGCTGACGCAGGGCCTTCACACCCACGCGGGTCATGATATCCATGTTCAGCACAACGTAGATGGAGTCGGTCACTTCAACGCCGACCTTGGAGAACGGGCTGCCGATGGGGCCCATGCAGTAAGGAATGACGTACATGGTGCGGCCCGCCATCACATTTTTGTACAGGGGCAGCAGCTTGGCCTTCATTTCGTTGGGGTCCATCCAGTTGACCATCATGCAGTCGTCCGCCTTGTTGGAGGTGCAGATGAACGTGCGGTCCTCCACGCGGGCCACGTCGTTTTTCGCGGTATGGTGCAGCACGCAGCCGGGCAGCTCCTCCTGGTTCAGCTCCGTCAGCTCGCCCGTGGCGAACGCCTGCTCACGCAGGGCACGCAGCTGGCCTTCCGAACCGTCGATCCAGATGGTTTTGTCCGGGGTCATGAGCTCTTCCATCTCTTTGACCCAGTCCAGAACATGCTGGTTGCTTGTCAATGCCATAATCAAATCACCTTTCTTTAATGTAATTCCCTCTGTTTTGAAACGCGTGCCCATGGCCCGCGCTTCCTTTCGCATCGCGGGGCCTGCCCCCGCTTTCCAATAAAATGCGATTTGGATTTATTATACCTCTTTGTTAAAAAAAGCTCAAGCTGTTTTACGGAAAATGAGCCGAAAAGACAAAAGATTTACATCGTATTCACAGATTTCCCGTAGGGATTGTACGATCGTGCAATCCGGGCCGCGGACGCGTTCCGCACAGCGGCACGCGCGGGGAAGCGCCGCGTTCATTCAAAAACGGGGCGCCCACGCCGCAGCCTTTCGCCGCGCCGGAGCGCCCTGCCCTTATGCCGTCACAGCGGCGGCATCATATCTCATACCATTTGATCTCGTTGGCCGCCATATCCAGCGCAAAGCTGGAGCCGTCGCCCTTGTAAACAACGGTGCTCTGCGGCTCGTAGGTGTTGTTCACAACGCAGTACTTGCCGTTCTTCACATAGGCGTGTACCTCCACGTTGAAGTTGCTGCTGAACCATTTGTGCAGGCTTTCTTCGTCGTGGGCGCTCCACAGGATGCTGCGGTACAAAACGCGGCTGTTTTCAAAGCTGTACGGCAGGCCGCTGATGTACACCGCCCGGCCTTTGCCAAACGCGTGCACGGCCATCTGCACCTCTTTTTCCCGCTGCACCAGGATCTCCGTGTCCGGCAGCGCGTAGATGCCCTTTTTTCCCTCGCCGAAATCCACCGGCTTCGTGCAGTCCTCCAGAATGAAGTGGCCGGGATGCTCGTCCCAGTTGTATTTGTCGTAGCCCAGCGTGAAGCCCGTTTCCTTCTCCACGCCCAGTACGCCGGCCAGCTGCAGATAATGTCCCTCGTACTGGTGGCCTGATGGTTCGCCCACGCCGACGATGCCGCCGCCATTGTACACGAAGCCGCGCACAGCAGCCGCCACAGCCGGGTCCTCCCATTCGCCGCCGCCGGTGTGGGCCGTGTCGCCGTCGCCCACATTGATGAGCACGTCCACGTCGTCCAGCACATGGGCGTCCGCGCGCAGGTCGTCAAAGCTGATGAACCGCACGTCGAACGGCGCGCCCGAAAGCGCCTCAATTACGCCCGCATAGCTGTAATTCTGCTTCTGGTACAGCGCGTGGTGCACCATATGGCAGCCCCAGGCGCGCATTTTGCCCCAGCAGTTCAGCACCGCCACGGTTTTTACGCAGTATGGCGTCGTGCCCTTGATGTTGTCGTACAGCTCGCGGAACTCATTGCACACGCTCTCCACATAATCGATGAATTCCGGAAACGCACAGGCCAGCTTCAGGTATCCGCCGTAGCCGATGCGGTCGATGGGCTTGCGCAGGATGGCGCGCCGCGCTGTCACCCAGTTTTCCTTGGCCTCCCGCACAGGGTCGCCGCCCTCGTGGAAGGTGTCCGGGAAGAAGTAAGGCAAAAAGCGGCCCTCGGTATATTTCACGCCCGGAATATCGCTGATAAGGCGCAGCGTGCTGCCATTGCCCACGCTGCCCACCACGGCATCCAGGCCAATGCTTTTGAACTCCTCCATGAACGGCTCGGTGCCGATCCAGTGATCGCCCAGAAACATCATGGCTTCCTTGCCCAGCTCGTGAGTGATGTCCACCATTTCCCTGGCCAGTTTTGCCACCTCGCGCCGCTGGAACGCCTGGAAGTCCTTGAATTCTTTCGAGGGCACGCGGTACTGGTTGTTGTAATAACCCTGGTCGATGATGAATTCGGGCCGGAATTTGTAGCCAGCCTCCCGCTCGAACTGCTCCAGAATATACGGAGACACGCTGGCGGAATAACCGTACCAGTCCACGTATTTTTCCCGCTGCAGCTCATCGAACACCAGCGTGAACTGGTGGAAGAACGTGGTGTAGCGGATGACGTTCACATACGGGTGCTCCGCGATAAATTTGCGCAGGCGCTCCATCGTGTACCTGCGGGTCTTGGGCTGGCGCACGTCAAAGGTGATCTGGTGCTCGAAGTTTTTCCAGCCGTTGGTGACGGCGTTGTACATGTGCACCGGGTCCCAGATCAGATACGCAAGAAAACTCACCGTATATTCGTGAAATCTTTCTACAGCATGTACTGTTACGTTCCCGCTCTTTTCGTCATAACTCCATTCCTGCGGGGGCACCACGCGGCCGGCGGTGCGGTCCACGACCTCCCACCAGCGCTTGATGTCGTCTCGGGTGTTCACGGCCATCAGCTCCGGGCTGATGCCCTGCATCAGCGGGATGGAAAGCGAATCGGCCACGGCTGTATGAAAGCCCGTCATGATGTAGCACTGCTGCACCTCGTCCGGGTTTGCCTTGGCCCAGGCATTGTCCTTTCGGGTCGTGTAATAGGTGGAATACACCTTCGCGTCCACGCTTTTCAGCGCCTCGGGGTAATCCGTTCCGTCACAGTCCCGGATGGCGTCCGCGCCCCAGCGCTCCAGGATCTCCAGCGTCTCGGGCACCACATCCACGTCTGTTGGGATCGTCACGCGCCCTTTGCGTTTTGTTTCACTCATTGCTTTTCTCCTCGTCAATCGATGTAAGGCTGCATGCTAACCCGCGAAGGGCTTGTTATACAGAAACAGCAGCCCCAGAAGACCGGCCAGACCGGCCAGCATGCGCAAAAGCCCGCCGGGCGTACCCGTGAGCTGCTGCCCGCTGACAACGAGCCACAGGCACAGCGCAAACACCGCCAGCGCCAAAATAAAGCGCAGCGCTTTGTTTTCCCTGAGAAAATCCATATTCGTTTCTCCTCTCTGGCTGTGGCCGCCGCTCAGCCCTTCAGGCCGCCGAGCGTCATGCCCTGGGTAAGTTTCTTCTGTACGCAGATATATAGGATCAATGTAGGCAGCATCACAAGCACAAGGCCCGCATACATCTGCCCGTACTGCGCCGCCGCATTCTGTGCGCGCATCAGGTTCATCAGGCCCACGGGCAGCGTTTTGCCGCCGTTGGGGTCCGTGAGCATCGTCATGGCAATGATGTACTCGTTCCAGAACGAGAGAAAGTTGAACAGAATGACGGTAATGATGCTGGGCTGAGCCATGGGCATGATAATGCGCAGCATGGTCCTGCCGTAACCCGCGCCGTCCACATAAGCGGCTTCTTCATACGCCTTGGGCAGCGTAGCAAAATAGCCGGACAACAGATAGATGGTGAACGGCAGCGCCGTAGCCGCATATACCAGCGCCAGCACGAAAATATTGTTCAGGAAAAAGCCTGTGCCGAACACCTTGCGCAGCATTTTATCGCCGTCCACAAACATCAGGAAGATCGGCACGACGATATAGTTGACATTGATGAACAGGCCGCCCATGAACGCCGTGTTGAAAAAGCCCCTGCCGCGAAAATTAAAGCGGGAGAGCACATATGCGGCGGGCAGCGCAACGATAAGCAGGATACCCAGCGCAAGCGCCGTGACAACGACGGAATTGAGCATGTATTCGCCCATGCGTGCCTTTGTCCAGGCATCCACAAAGTTCTGCCAGTAGAACCCGGCAGGCAGCGTCCAGGGGTTGCCGTAAAACTCGCTGTTCTGCTTGACGGATGCCATGAACACCCACGCCACGGGAACGATGATTGTGACGGCCAGTGTAATGAGAGCCACGTAAATGAACACACGATACAGCGTATCTCCGGAGGAGCTTTTTTTCAATTTGATGTCTTTGTTCATACCGTCCCCTCCTTAAAATTCCAGCGGCTCGCGCTTCGTCACCTTGTTGACGATGGCGGAAAGCGCGAACGAAAAGATGAACACCACAGCGCCGATGGCCATACCGTAGCCGTAGCTCGAGTTGGTGTACGCCTGCTTATACATATAGCTCAGGATGACCTCGCTGGCGCCGTCCGGCCCGCCGCTGGTCATCGCCTTGACGAACAGGAACGACAGGTTGATGGTACTGATGATGAAAAACGTGAGCGTCGTTCGGATGTTTGTCCACACCAGCGGGATCGTGATGGAAAAAAATGTTTTGACACGGCCCGCGCCGTCCAGGTTGACGCTTTCGTAAATGCTCTCGGGAATACTGGCCATGCTGGCCATATACATCACCATGTAGTAGCCAATGGCCTGCCAGACCAGCGCGATGGCAATGCTGTAAATCACGAGCTGCTGGTTGCCCAGCCACAGCGTAGGCACCTCGCCGGGTTCACGGAACAGGGCGATCAGGCTGTTGAGCATACCGTTGTTCGGGTCATAAATGGCGCTGAAAATGGCGCTGATAACGACCACGGACAGGATATTCGGAATGTAGAAGATCACGCGGAAGAAATTCTGCCCCTTGATCTTTTCCCGCGAGAGGATCGCCGCAAATACCAGGGCGAACGCAAATGTAATGATGGTGACAATGACGATCAGCAGGATCGTATTCTGGAAGGACTGGTAAAATTTAGGGTCCGCAAACAGCTTCTTGAAATTGTCCAGGCCGACAAATTCCTGGTTGGCGGAATATCCGCCCCATTTATAAAGCGACATGCGGAACACGTTGATGGTGGGGATCACCATGAACACCGTGAACAGGATCACGGCCGGGGCCAGGCAGAGGAATACAAACCGTCCGCGCCCTTTCTGCTTATCCATGCGCGCATCTTCCTTTCTCCATGATGCCGGACGCTCCCGCGTCCGCTTCAAAAAGTAACGGTGAGCAGGTTTCTCTACTCACCGTTACTTTCACGTACTTACAAATCGTTCTGTTTCCGAGCGCTTATTTCAGCGCCGCGCGCAGCTGATCGCTGGCGGCTTTCACGCCGTCGATCCAATCCTGCTCGGTCTTGTCGCCCGTCACAAGGCTGTTGACGGGGTCGAACCAGACGCTGCGGGTATCGAGGCCCTCGATGGCCTCAGTGGCGGCAAAGCTGCCCAGCGCGGCCTTCGCGCCGTTGTCATAAATGGAATAGAACATCTTGTTGTCGCCCTCCAGCGTTTCCGCCAGGCCCACGATGGGCTGGATGGCGCCCGCCTTGGCAAAGATGGCCGCGGCTTCGTCGCTGTACAGGTAGGCGATGAACTGCTTGGCAAGGTCCTGATGCTCGGCTGCCGTCGGGATCCAGGCCTGCTCGAACCAGGTGTAGCTGTAACGGTCGCCGCCCTCTTTCACAGCGGGCAGGGCCGTGAAGCCCCATTTAAAGCCATCGGCGCGGGGCGCTTCCGCCATCTCGCCCACGATCCAGGTGCCGTTGGGCATAAAGATGGCCTTATTGTCCAGCACAAGCTGCTGGTTCTTTGTAAAGTTGTCGTCGTTGGCATTGGCCGGGGTGGTAGGCTCGGTGTACTCGGCCAGCTTGGCAACAATGTCGAAGCAGGTCTTGGCCTCCTCGGTGTCCCAGATGCCTTCTTCATAACGCGTGGCCTTGTCGAAGAACTCGGGGCCGCCCGCCGTGTACATCAGAGCGTAGAAGAAAGCGTCGAAGTAACCGGTGGTGGGGTAGGTAAACAGGCTGATGCCTTCGGCCTTCGCCTTGTCGCCCAGCTCCCACATCTCATCCCAGGTGGCGGGCACTTCCCAGCCCTTTTCTTCCAGCAGGCCGGCGTTATAGAACAGGCCGCAGGGGCTGTAGAACATGGGTGCCAGATACGTTTTGCCGTCGCCATACGGATTGGTCAGGGAGGAATCCGTGAAGCCACCCGCAATTTTATCCTCCACCTTGACGTCCTCACCGGGCACCGTCATGTCCAGCACATCGGTAATGTCCAGAATGCCGTTGTCTTTAATGAACGTTTCGGTCAAAGCCGCCTCGCGGCCCGTGGCCAGATGGATGACGTCGGGATAATCGCCGGCCTTCATACTCGGACCGATAACATCCTCCAGCTTCTTGTCGGTCGTCAGTTCAACCGTAACGCCGGGGTTGGCAGCCTCAAACGCCGCGCACACTTCTTTCCACATGTCGCTGCCATAGGCCGTCTCGATGGCGGCCACCTTCAGCGTCTGCTCAGCGGGCGCCGAAGAGCTGCCAGCCGTGGAGCCGGAGCTTGCCGCCGACGTCGAAGACGAGCCGGAGCCGCCGCAGCCGGCGAGCAGGGTGAGCGCCATGGTGAGCACCAGCATAATGCTAAGTAGCTTTTTCATAGTTTACCTCCTGAAAATCTTGTTCGCGTTTGTTTGCGCCGGGCCTTGCGCCCGGTGCATCCGTCCCCTTTAGTATATCTTTTCCCTTTTTGCATTCAACAATATTCTTGCTCCATTTTTTATTTATCTTGTCTTTTTATCATCTGCGATATTAATTTTGACTTACTTTTGTAATTTTTATGCACAGTATCCACAAAACAAGCTTTTTGTGTTTGTTCACCTTTCCAAATGTGTTCAATTGCAGATTATTTTTTCACAAACAGCGCTTTATGGCTTTCGCGCAAAATATTTGCGCCCGGTTCCCAAAAGTATTATAATGGTTAACGGCAGCAACTTTGCTTAAACAAAAGCAATATTCATAAAACAATCTTGCGAAAATTTATACTTGGCCGTTTCTGCATGCGGCGCACGAAAGAAAGTTGGGAAAACCGTCATGAGCAACAAACGATACGAGGTAAACACCCCCGGCGTCAGCCCTGTGGACCGGGACGTCACCAAACTGCTGTACGTGAGCACCGCCAAATACGGGGGCGACTGGCACAGCCTGATGCATACCCACGCCTGCACCGAGCTTTTCTATGTGGTTGGCGGCATGGGGCAGTTCAAAGTGGCGGAAAAGCTGATTCCCGTCTCTCCGGACGACCTTGTCATCGTCAACCCCAATGTGGAGCACACGGAGGTGAGCCTGAACGCCAGCCCGCTGGAATATATCGTGCTGGGCGTGGAGGGCATGGAATTCGCCGCGGACGAAAACGGTGACAGGCGGTACAGCGCATTCAACTTCCACAGCGGACGCGAGGATATTCTGCCCTATCTGCGGGGCATGCTGCGGGAGATCGAGCAGAAATCCGCAGGTTACGAAGTCGTCTGCCAGGATCTTCTGGAGGTTCTGGTCGTTAAGCTGATGCGCCACACGGATTTTTCCCTCACGGTCACGCCCGCCCAACAGTCCAGCAAGGAATGCGCCGAGGCCCGGCGGTACATCGACAGCAATTTTAAAGAAAATATTTCTCTGGACCAGCTGGCGGAACTGACGCATGTGAACAAATACTATCTTGTCCACTCCTTCAGCAAAGAATACGGCGTGTCGCCCATCAATTATCTGATCGGACGGCGCATCGAGGAGAGCCGCTACCTGCTGGCGGACACCAATCACTCCCTGTCCCAGATCTCCCACATGCTGGGTTTTTCCTCCCCCAGTTACTTCTCCCAGAGTTTCCGTAAGCTGGAAGGCATCAGCCCTATGGAATACCGGAAGCGGCAGCGGGCCGCGCGAGAGGGACATCCGGAATAACAACAGTTGTACTTTTGTTCATTTATCTTTACACAATCGTCCGTATATGCTTTAATAGATTATAATGTAACAGTCTGACAGAAAGGCGGAATACTGGCATGGGCTACGAGGCCATACGACTGCAGCGGCCGCTGGCGGTGGACGATATCGTCTCCGTGCATTATTTTGAATATTCCAGCAATTACTATTTTGAAGGGGAGCGCCACGATTTCTGGGAATTTTTGTATGTGGACAAGGGTGAGCTGGATGTGCGCGCCGGGGACGTGGTGCAGCATTTGAAGAAAGGGCAGATCATTTTCCATAAACCGGGCGAGTTCCACGCGCTCTCGGCCAACGGTGTGGTGGCGCCCAATCTTGTTGTGGTGGGTTTTGTCTGCCACGGCGAGGCCATGCGTTTTTTTGAAAACAGAGTATTGAGCGTGGGCGATTCCGGCCGCGCCCTGCTGGCGCGCATCGTGGAGGAGGGCGAGGCCGCATTCTCCACGCCGCTCAACGACCCGCAGACCATGCAGCTGGCCCGGCGGGAGGATGCGCCCTTCGGCGCCGAGCAACTCATCGGAAGCAGCATCGAGCAGCTGCTCATCGGCTTCATCCGCCGCGGCGCGGACGAGGCCGCGGCCGCCGCAAAGCCCACCAGCCTCATCCGGGAACGCACACAGCAGGAATTCATCGACCGTGTGAGCCAATATCTGGAGGACAACATCGCAAAACGCCTGACGCTCTCGGACATCTGCCGGGACAATCTGGTGGGCCGCAGCTATCTGCAAAAAATCTTCCGGGAAAAGACGGGCGGCGGCGCAATGGAATACTTCGGCACGCTGAAGATCGACGCGGCCAAGCGCATGATCCGGGAAGGCACGCACAATTTCACCGAGATTGCCGCGCTGCTGGGCTATAACTCCATCCACTATTTCTCCCGCCATTTCAAAAAGGTTACGGGCATGACGCCCAGCGAATACGCCTCCAGCGTCAAAATTCTGGCCACCAAAAACCGTACGGAATGAGTTTTTCGCCATCGTGGACGTTTGTGCAAATATTCGGGATTCCTGCGGCCTTGCATAGTTCAATTGTGCAAATATTGTATTAAAAAATCTATTTAACACGCTGCCCGGAGCGGCTACAATGAAAAGCAATGAAGAGTGTTCCGGGCAGCACAAAAGCAACGCGTGAAAAACAAAACAGAAAAGGAGCTGGCAACTATGGCGATTTTGGTAAACGGGGGCGCCGGATACATCGGCAGCCACACCTGCATCGAGCTGATGAAAGCGGGTTATGAGATCATCGTGGCCGACAACCTGTACAATTCCTGCGAGGAGGCCCTGCGCCGCGTGGAACAGATCAGCGGCAAAAAGGTCCCCTTCGTCAATGTGGACTTGTGCGACGGCGAGGCCGTGGACGCGCTGTTCGCCTCCCATCCGGAGATCGACGCCGTCATCCATTTCGCGGCATACAAGGCCGTGGGTGAAAGCGTTCAAAAGCCGCTGGAATATTACACCAACAACCTGGGCTGCACTCTGACGGTGCTGAACGCCATGCGCAAATACAATGTAAAAAACTTTGTGTTCTCGTCCTCCGCCACGGTTTACGGAGACCCGGCCAGCGTGCCCATCACCGAGGACTTCCCCACCGGCGCCACCACCAACCCCTACGGCACCACCAAGGTGATGATGGAGCAGATTTTAAAGGATTACTGCAAGGCGGACCCCACGATGAATGTGGCCCTGCTGCGCTATTTCAACCCCATCGGCGCTCATGAAAGCGGCCTCATCGGCGAGGACCCCAACGGCATCCCCAACAACCTGGTGCCCTACATCGCCAAGGTGGCCGTGGGCACGCTGGAAAAGGTGCATGTGTTCGGCAACGATTACCCCACGCCCGACGGCACCGGCGTGCGCGATTATATCCATGTGGTGGACCTGGCCCGCGGCCATGTGGCGGCGCTGAAAAAGCGGGCTTCGAACTGCGGCCTGTTCATCTGCAACCTGGGCACGGGCAAGGGCTACAGCGTGCTGGACGTCATCAAAGCATACAGCAAGGCCTGCGGCAAGGACCTGCCCTATGTCATCGACCCGCGCCGCCCCGGCGACATTGCCGAATGCTATGCGGATCCCGCCAAGGCCCGGGACGAGCTGGGCTGGACGGCCGAGTACGGCATTGAAGAGATGTGTGCCTCCAGCTGGAAATGGCAGAGCATGAACCCCAACGGCTACAAGGGCTGAGCCGCGCCCGCCCTTGGATACAAGAATCGGAGCAAAAAGGAGAATAACGCAATGAACAAACCTGTACTCGTTGTTATGGCCGCCGGCATGGGCAGCCGCTACGGCGGCCTCAAGCAGATCGACCCGGTGGGCGGCCACGGCCAGCTCATCATCGACTATTCCATCTTCGACGCCCGCCGCGCGGGCTTCGAGACCGTGGTGTTCATCATCAAGCACGAGATCGAGGCCGACTTCAAGGCCGCCATCGGCGACCGCCTGTCCAAAGTGATGGACGTGCGCTATGCGTTCCAGCAGCTGGACGACCTGCCCGCCGGCTACGCCGTGCCCGAAGGCCGCGTCAAGCCCTGGGGCACCAGCCACGCCATCCTGTCGGCCCGGGACGTCATCGACGGCCCGTTCGCCGTGATCAACGCCGACGACTATTACGGCCCCGAGGCGTTCCAGAAGATCTACGATTACCTGCTCGCCAACCCGGACCGGGACGGCAAATATGAATACGCCATGGTCGGCTATCTGCTGGAGAACACGGTAACCGAAAACGGCCACGTGGCCCGCGGCATCTGCGTGACGAATGCGGAGGGCTATCTGGACAGCGTCACCGAACGCACCCACATCGAAAAAACCGCAGCGGGCGCGCGCTTCACGGAGGATGACGGCGCCACTTGGACGGACCTGCCCGGCGACACCATCGTATCCATGAACATGTGGGGCTTTACCCGGAGCTTTCTGGCCGAGACCGGGGCCCGCTTTGCGGCGTTTCTGGACAACGCGCTGAAAACGAACCCCCTTAAGGGCGAGTACTTCCTCCCCAGCGTGGTGAGCCAGCTCATCGCCGAGGATAAGGCGCAGGTGAAGGTGCTGCACAGCCGCGACAAGTGGTACGGCGTGACCTACAAAGAAGATAAGCCCGTGGTGGTGGCGGCCATTGCCGAAAAAACGGCGCAGGGCCTGTACCCCGACAATCTGTGGGAGGTGTAAGCATGGCAAATCCCGCTGAAAACACGCTCTCCGAAGTGCTTGCCGCCTATGCGTTCGCGGGCGAGGTCGTAGGCGCGGCGCGCTTCGGCCAGGGCCATATCAACGACACGTTCTGCGTATACACCCAGACGGCAGAAGGCGACTGCGTGCGCTACATCCTCCAGCGCATGAGCGCCGCCGCATTCAAGCACCCGGACCAGCTCATGCAAAACATCGTGGGCGTGACGGACTATCTGCGCGATCTCATTGAGAAAGACGGCGGCGACGCGGCGCGGGAAACCATGACGGTGCTGCGCACCAAAAACGGCGCGGCATATTTCACCGACAGCGAGGGCGGCGCATGGCGCGTGTATCCCTTTGTGGAAAATACGCTGTGCCTGCAGAAAGCAGAAACGCCGGAGCTGTTCTATGCTTCCGCCAAGGCGTTCGGCAATTTCCAACGCATGCTGAAGGATTATCCCGCCGATACCCTGTTCGAGACCATTGAAAAATTCCACGACACTGAAAACCGCCTCGCCAATTTTGAAAAGGCGCTGGCTGCGGACAAGCTGGGCCGCGCGAAGGACTGCGCGCCGGAGATCGCGTTCGTAAAGGCCCATGCGGCGGATTGCAGCGTGGCGCTGGAGGCGCTGCGCGCCGGCAGGCTGCCCCTGCGCGTGACGCACAACGACACCAAACTCAACAACATCCTCATCGACAAGGACACCGGCGAGGGCATCTGCGTCATTGACCTGGACACCGTGATGCCGGGCCTGTCCATCAATGATTTTGGCGATTCCATCCGCTTCGGCGCGAACCATTCCGCCGAGGACGAGCGCGATCTTTCCAAGGTGAATTTCGACCTTCCGCTGTTTGATATTTACACCAAGGGCTTTCTCGAGGGCGCGGCCGGCACGCTGACGGACGCAGAGAAGGAGTACCTGCCCTGGGGCGCGAAGCTGATGACGCTGGAGTGCGGCATCCGCTTCCTGACGGACTATCTGGAGGGCGACACCTACTTCAAGATCCACCGGGACGGACAGAACCTGGACCGCTGCCGCACCCAGTTCAAGCTGGTGCGCGACATGGAGGCCCGCTGGGACGAGATGGCCGCCGTTGTGAAAAAATATTCCTGAGCCGTTTTGCACAAAACAAAAGCGCGGACGCATCGAAGCGTCCGCGCTTTCCTGTTTTCTTCATCGCGCCCCGGGCGCTTTGTCACACGATCTCATACCCCATACCCGCCAGCAGGGCCAGCGCACGGGCGTGCCCCTCGGGCGTGGCGGCGGCGCACAGGTCCTTCAATACCGCCACGCGGGCATTCAGAAAGGCCGAATGCAGCAAAACGGCGTTGCTCACCACACAAATGTCCGTCACCACGCCGCAGATCTCAATGCTGTCCGGCGCGCCGCCGCACAGCGCCTCTGCCTCGGCCGGCAGCGCCGCGCAGCCGAATGTGGGCTTGTCCACAATGGACACGCCGTCCCGTACGCCCGTCTCATACTGCGACAATGAGCCGTACAGGCCCCAGCCCTGGCTGCCCTTAATGCAGTGCGCCACGGGAAGAAAGCGGCCCTCCCGCGTGTTCAGGTAATCCGTGCCGTGGGTATCCCGGGTAAACAGCACGCGGCCGCCCCTTTCCAACTGCGCGGCCACCCGCGCGGCAATGCCCGGCTCCAGCGCGGCGGCGGCCGGGTTGCCCAGCGCGCCCGTTACAAAATCGTTCTGGTAGTCAATCACAACAAGCAGTTCCCGCATCGTCTATTCCCCTTTCAGATAGTCCACCAATTCCACTTCTGCGCCGTTTTCCACATATACGCGCTGCACGCGGCGCCCCACGTCGCACAGCACTTCATAATTGATGGTGCCCGTCATGCGGGCCACGTCGTCTACGCTGTCCGCCGCGCCGCCGCCGAACACAATGGCCGCATCCCCGGCCTTCACGTCCGGGATGTCTGTCACGTCCACAACGATCTGGTCCATACACACCCGGCCCAACACCCGCGCAGGCCTGCCGTGCAGCGAGACCGTGCCCCGGCCCGACAGCGCCCGCGGATAACCGTCCGCGTAGCCCACGGCCAGCGTGGCCGCACGCATGGGCTTTGGCGCGCGGAAGGTGCAGCCGTAGCTGACGGCGTCGCCCGCCGCCAGTTCCTTCACCATGGATACCGCCGCGCGCAGGCGCAGCGCGGGCACAAGCCCGGGCAGCACCGTATCAGCCGAGGGCTGTTCGCCGTACAGGATGATGCCCGGCCGCACCATGTCCAGATGGAACTCCGGCCAGGCGAAGGTACCCGCCGAATTGCAGCAATGCTTCACCGCAAAGGTACAGCCCCGGGCGGCCATCTCCTCCACTGCCGCGCACAAAATATCGTACTGGCGGCGCGTATAGGCGATATCCTCCGGCGCGGTGCTGTCCGCCGCTGCGAAATGCGTAAAGACACCCACGGGCACAAGCCCCGGCAGCGCACAGGCCTCGGCCATCTCCGCCACGGCACGCTCCATATCGTCGTCCGCCGTAAAGCCGATGCGGCCCATGCCCGTGTCTACTTTCAAATGCACGCGCACCGCCACGCCCGCACGCAGCGCGGCCTCCGAAAGCGCCCGCGCATATTCCAGCGAGAACACCGTCTGGCTGATGCCGCCCACGGCCAGCGCGGCCGCGTTCTGCACGCCGGTATAACCCAAGATCAGGATGGGCTTCGTAACGCCCGCCCGGCGCAGGCACACCGCCTCGCCAAAGCCGGACACCGCAAACTGGTCCGCGCCCTCCTGCTCCAGAAGCGGGGCCACCACCGCGTCGCCGTGGCCGTATGCATCGGCCTTTACCACGGCCATCACCGCCGCATCCCCGGCCCTTTCCCGCACCAGCTTAAAGTTGTGCCGCAGCGCGCCGAGGTCCACCTCGGCCCAGCAGCGCCGTTCAAATTCCATCGTATCCACCGGCCTTCCTTTATCTTTATGGCATGCCGCCTTATCCGCTTCTTCCAGTATAACATTTTCGTGGGCAGAGTAAACAAAAAGCGGGCAAATTTTTATAAAAACAGCACGTGAGCATTCAAGAGCATTCAAGAGCAAAACAGAGCATTTTAAAGCGCTCGCTTTCTAAATCAAAAAAATGCAAAAAAGGGGTTGACGCGGCGCCGGGCATCCGCTATAATCAATCTTGCGCCTGTTTGCACGGGCCTTTTCGATTGTTTGTAGAGACTATTAGGAGGAAAACACCATGAGCACAACTCTTGCTAAACCCGGCACCGTGGAACGCAAGTGGTACATCATCGATGCCGCCGGCAAGCCCCTGGGCCGCACCGCCGCCACTGCCGCCGTGCTGCTCCGCGGCAAAAATAAGGTCACCTTCACGCCCAATGTCGATTGCGGCGACCATGTGATCATCATCAACTGCGACCAGGCTGTCCTTACCGGCAGCAAGCTGGATAAGAAGTATTACTACCACCACAGCGGCTGGATCGGCGGCATGAAAGCCGTGCAGTACCGCACGCTGATGGCCGAGAAATCCGATAAGGCCATGATGCTGGCCGTGAAGGGCATGCTGCCCGGCAACACCCTGGGCGCCGCCGCGCTGAAGCGCCTGCGCGTCTACAAGGGTGCCGAGCACAACAACGCCGCCCAGAAGCCCGAAGCTTACACACTGTAATAGGAGGCAATGAGAATGTACGAGACGAAACCTTATTTCTACGGCACCGGCCGTCGTAAGAATTCCGTTGCCCGCGTTCGTGTGTACAACGGCACCGGCAAGATCACCATCAACGACCGTGATATCGACGATTATTTCGGTCTTGAGACCCTGAAGCTCATCGTGCGCCAGCCGCTGGCTGTCGCGGGCGTCGAGGGCAAATTCGACATCGTTGTGCGCGTTGCGGGCGGCGGTGTTTCCGGCCAGGCGGGCGCCATCCGCCACGGCCTGTCCCGCGCGCTGCTCGTTTATGACGAGAACCTGCGCGGCGAACTGAAGAAAGCCGGCTTCCTGACGCGCGATCCGCGCATGAAGGAGCGCAAGAAGTACGGTCTCAAAGCAGCTCGTCGCGCTCCGCAGTTCAGCAAGCGTTAATCGACTGCTCAGACTATATCAAAATGGCTCAAAAACCCCGGAAAATCAAGGTTTTCCGGGGTTTTTTAATGCCCAAAATCGCTGATACTGTTTGTCCTGATTTGAAAGGATTTGGCATGATTTGACCCTGTTTTTAGTAGTTAACGATGGGGGAACCAGCGTTTTTGACCCCATTTTAGTTAACAGATGGGGGAACTTTTGTCCAAAATCAGGGGATGCCTGGAGAGTGTTTTTACTGTTATTTTCTGTTTTGAAAATGCTTCCGTTAATGTGATGCTGAACAAATCATAAGGAATGAACTGTCTTGGCACAGTCTGACCAAATGTAGTGAAGTTTATCCAATGAGATTGAATCGCACAGTGGAAAGACAACCATTCTTTTTGTAAGCTATACTCAAAGGAGGGCTGATGGTGATGTTGAAAAAAGAAAAGAGATACCTGTATTTGAGCAATGACGAAACCCGTCTAGTGGTGCAAAGCCTTATTCGTTTCAAGAACAAGTTACAGCAACAGGGGCGTTTCACGGACTGCGTAGACGAACTGATTTTGAAGGTATCAGACACACTGTAAAACTTAATATCGCATTGGTTACATAGGCCGCTTATTCTTTTATGCAAAGAGTAGGCGGCTTTTTTTATGCCCGTACATAGCCGCCCGCTTCGCCGCAGACGGCTAAATCTAAGAAAAGGAGGAACCCATTTATGGCGAAAACAAAAGTAATCTCCGTAGCCAACCAAAAAGGCGGGGTTGGAAAAAGCACCAGTGTGTACTGTATCGGTGCGGGGCTGGCCTTAGATGGCAAGAAAGTCCTGCTGATCGATGTTGACCCGCAGGGTGATTTGACCAAGATGCTGGGCCAGAGAAAGCCCCATGACCTGCCCCGCGCCCTCGGTGATGTGATGAGTGATGTGGTATCCGGCAAGGAAATTGCCGAACACACGGAGATCATGCATCATCATGAGGGCTTTGACTTTGTGCCCGGAAACCGTGCCTTGTCTGCCGTGGAAACTGGTCTTGTAAATGTGATGAGCCGTGAAACGGTGTTAAGGCAGTATGTGGACAGTGTAAAAAACGACTATGACTATGTACTGCTGGACTGCCGCCCTTCCCTGGGTATGCTGGTCATCAATGCTCTGGCAGCTTCGGACTATGTGCTTATCCCTGTCCAGGCGGATTATCTGGCGGCAGAGGACATGACGGAGCTGGTCGGCACCGTACAGCAGATCAAGCGGCAGATCAATCCCAAGTTGAAAATCGGCGGCGTGTTCCTGACGATGGCCAACGAAACAAACTTCCGCAGGGACACTGTCCGGGCAGTAAAAGAAAACTTTGGGAAGCACCTGCCCGTCCTGCAAACGGTCATTCCGGCAACGGTGCGCCTTGCAGAAGTCAGCACGGCGGACAAGAGCATTTTCAAGCACGAACCCAGAGGACAGGCTGCGGCGGCTTACGGAGGTCTGGTAAAGGAGGTGCTGGCGATTGGCGAAAAACAACGTGGCAGATCTGCTCAGTGTAGGTAGCCTTTTTACCACCCAGGCCGAACGTGACGAAGCCCAGCGGGAGACCATCCGGGATATTCCACTGGAAGAAATCAGCGACTTCCCCAACCACCCTTTTAAGGTGCGTATGGATGCAAGCATGATGGAAATGGTGGACAGCGTAAAGCAACATGGCGTGCTGGTGCCTGCGCTGGTGCGCCCTAAACCGGATGGCGGCTATGAAATGATTGCCGGACACCGGCGCAGAAAAGCCAGTGAGCTGGCAGAGAAGCAGACGCTATCCTGCATTGTCCGGGATATGACCGATGATGAAGCCACCATTGTCATGGTCGATTCCAACCTGCAAAGAGAGCAGATTTTGCCATCAGAGAAAGCCTTTGCCTACAAGATGAAACTGGACGCTATGAAGCGACAGGCCGGTAGACCAAGTAAAGATAATTTGCGCCCAGTGGGCGCAGATTTAATTGGCACTCGTTCCGATGAATTACTGGCAGAAAACTCTCCCGATAGTGCAAGGCAAATTCAGCGTTATATCCGCTTAACCCATCTTACCCCTGAAATTTTGGATTTGGTAGACAACTCTGTTCTGCGAGAAAAGGATACTTTGCAGATTTCCCTCCGTCCTGCGGTGGAGCTGTCCTACCTTTCCGAAAAAGAACAGCAGGATTTGTTTGAAATAATGGAAAGCGAGGATTGCACACCCTCCCATGCCCAGGCAATCAAAATGCGGCAGTTTTCTCAGGAGGGCAGATTGGACGCCAATGTTCTGCTGTCCATCATGCAGGAAGAAAAGCCCAACCAGGTGGAGCAATTCAAAATGCCCAAGGAGCGTATTTCAAAATTCTTCTCGCCGGGGACGCCCGCGAAGAAAATGGAGGATACCATCGTGAAAGCACTAGAACTGTACCGCAAGCGACAGCGGGATATGGAACGCTGATCTGGGCCGCCAAGGGGGAAGTCTGCCCATTTTTCTGCAAAAGGCATCCCAGCGTTCTCCCCCTCTCCACACCTCACCCCCTCTAAACCTGCTGTACCAGCCGAAAAAGAGAGATAGGCTTTGTGACGGTCAGAGGTATGGAGACAGGGGCCAAGGCCCAAATGTCAACACACGGCTGGATTTCTTTTCAGCCGGTAAAATCACACAGAAAGGATTTAAAGGTAACAATGAAAATCAAACAGTTATTCAAAAAGGCCGCAGCGATGGTCATGGCTACGGTCACAGTTTTATCCCTGTTGCCGACGACTGCGTTTGCAGCCACGGGAGATGTGGGTACGATCTCCTTTACCCGTACCTACGATTCGGCAGGAAATGTGATGTACTACAACTCCAGCGCCGTGATCAACGGTTACACGGCCGGAGGTACAGGCAAAAACAAGTACCGTATGTTTGTAGACGGTTCCACGGCATTTTGTATTCAGCCTGGTGTTCCGTTGAAAACTGGAGACACACTGAAAGAAAGTTCTTCGGCAACCTGGAATGCTCTTTCAGCCAGTCAGAAAAAAGCTGTGGGCCTTGCGCTTCTGTATGGCTATCAGGGCAACCGTGACAGTCTGACCGGTAGCGACGATGAAAAGTGGCTGGCCACGCAGACTCTTGTATGGGAGTTTGTGACCGGGTGCCGTAATTCCACAGGGTCCTATGCACAGACAGACACCACGGTTTACTCCCTGCATTTTGGCTCCAATTATCCCAACAGCGGAGCAGCGGCAGCCTATGATCAGATCGTATCCATGCTGACCAGACACAACACAGTTCCCAGCTTTATGAATGGTTCTTCCAGGGAACTGGAATACAAGGACGGAAAATATACGCTGACCCTGACGGATACCAACGGCGTCCTGTCCGAGTACAGTGTTTCCAGTTCAGACAGGAATGTGAGCGTTTCCAAGTCCGGGAATACGCTGACGATCAGTTCCGCCGACCCGTTCAAAGGTTCGGTACGCATCACGGCGACCCGAAATAACATTCCTGTTGTCAGCGAGAGTGCCAAGCTGATTGCTTATGGTGATCCCAACTTGCAGGATTTGGTCACTGGCGTTGAAAATGCGGATGGTGTGAGCGCCTATCTGAATGTGGAAACGCCTACCGGAACGATTGCTCTGAAAAAGACATCTGAAGACGGCAAGGTGGAGGGTATCACCTTCACGGTAGCCGGAAACGGGATCAATCAGACGGTCACGACCAATGCGGCTGGTGAACTCCTGATTGATGGTCTGACTCCCGGCGTTTATACCGTGACCGAACAGAGCTATGATAAGTATGAGCCGCAGAGAGTTCAGCGCGTGACGGTCATCGGAGGCCGAACCACAACTGTGACCTTCAATAATGTGCTGAAGCGCGGCGACCTGACCGTGACCAAGACCAGTGAGGACGGTCTGGTGGAGGGTATGAAGTTCCACCTGTATGGCACCTCTCTTTCCGGGATTGCCGTAGATGAGTATGCTGTGACCGACAGTAGCGGCAAGGCGTATTTCAAAAATGTGCTGATCGGCTCCGGCTATGTGTTGGAGGAAGTGGACACGCCGATCCGCTATGTGGTTCCCGACAGCCAGATGGCAGCGGTGGAATGGAATACCGTCAGCGAAAAGAGCGTGACCAATGTTCTGAAAAAGTGGAGCGCCACCGTGACTAAGAGTGACCGGGAAACCGGCACGGCGCAGGGTAACGCCTCCCTTGCCGGTGCTGTTTATGGCATTTACAAGGGCGACCAGCTCATCGACACTTACGCCACCGATGCCAATGGTCAGTTTGTCACAGCATATTATGTTTGTGATGATGACTGGAGCATCCGCGAGATCAGCCCATCCGAGGGCTATCTGCTGGACGAAACCACCTACCATGTAGGTGCGGAACCCCAGCTTTATACCGTGGAATACAACTCCACCGCCAATGATGTGAATGAGCAGGTCATCAAGGGCAGTATCGCTCTCATCAAACACACAGACGATGGCGAAACCAAGCTGGAAACTCCGGAAGCCGGTGCGGAGTTCTCCGTTTATCTGAAATCCTCCGGCAGCTATGACGCCGCCAAAGACAGCGAGCGTGATTATCTTGTTTGCGATGAAAACGGCTTTGCACAGACCAAAGAGCTGCCTTATGGTATCTACACTGTCCATCAGGTATCCGGCTGGGAGGGCCGTGAGTTGCTTGCCGACTTCGATGTGTATATTGCAAAGGACGGGCAGGTTTACCGCTACCTTGCCAACAATGCAAACTTTGAGAGCTATATCAAAGTCATCAAGGTAGATGCAGAGACAGGCAAGACCATTCCTTATGCGGGCGCAGGCTTCCAGCTTTACCGTCCGGACGGTAGCAAGGTGGAAATGACCTTCACCTACCCGACACCGACCACGATTGATACCTTCTACACCAATGACGAGGGGTATCTTGTGACGCCTGAAAAGCTGGAATACGGTTCCGGGTATTCCCTTGTGGAAGTATCCGCACCGTATGGCTATGTACTGAACGCTGACCCGGTTTACTTTGATGTGACCGCTGACAACGCAACAGAGGAAAGCTCTGTGACAGTAGTGGAAGTAACCAAACCCAACATGGCACAGAAAGGGATCATCAAGATCAGCAAATCCGGCGAGGTATTTGCCACAGTGACCGAAAGCGACGGCATTTATCAGCCTGTATATGAGGTGCAGGGCCTGCCCGGTGCGGTCTATGAAATCACCGCCGCCGAAGATGTGGTTACGCTGGACGGCACCCTCCGTTATTCTGCAGGTGAGATAGTAGATACCATTACCACAGATGAAAACGGGTTGGTAGAAAGCAAACCGCTGTACCTCGGAAAATATGAAATCCACGAAACTACTGCACCTTTTGGTATGGTGCTGAATACCGAAGTCCGCACCGTCGAGCTTGTCTATGCCGGCCAGGAGATTGAAGTTACCGAAACATCCGCCAGCTTCTACAATGACCGCCAGAAAGTCCTTGTCTCTCTGGATAAAGTCATGGAGCAGAATGAGAAGTTCGACATTGGCATGAACGGTGAAATCACCGCCGTCACCTTTGGCCTTTATGCAAAAGAGGATTTGACTGCCGCAGACGGTTCCATTATCCCGGCTGGCGGCCTGCTGGAAATCCTCTCGGTGGACGAAAACGGCCATTCTGTCTGCAAGACGGATCTTCCTTTTGGCAGCTACTGCCTGAAAGAAATCTCTACCGACAGCCACTATATTCTTTCCGATACCGAGTACCCGGTTGTATTTGAATATGTCGGACAGGATACGGCCCTTGTGGAGATCAGGGCAAATGATGGCGCTGCCATTGAAAATGACCTGATCTATGGTGAAATACAGGGCATGAAAAAGGACGACAGCGGCAACGCCCTGGGCGGTGCGTTGATTGGCCTGTTTGCTGCTGATACCGAAGAGTTTACAACCGATACTGCGATTCTGACTGCCACCTCCGCAGAGGACGGCAGTTTTTCTTTTGCCCAGGTTCCTCTCGGTAACTGGATCGTCCGTGAAATTAAGGCCCCGACAGGCTATGTGCTGTCAGAGGAAGACTACCCGGTAAACATCGAAGCGGATTGCGCCATGATCGAGGTAGAGATTGAGAACACGCTGATTCGCGGCACGGTACAGCTTACCAAGGTGGATAAGGATTACCCGGACAACAAACTGACCGGTGCGGAGTTTGAAATCTACCGTGACTTTAACGGCAACAAGGAGCTGGACGCTGAAGATGAAAAGCTGGGAACGCTCATGGAGGTCAGCACAGGTATTTATGAGATGAGCGAACTGACCTACGGCGGCTATCTGGTCAAGGAAACCAAAGCGCCGGAGGGCTTCTATCTGGACGCGAATGCCTACTATTTTGAGATCACCGAGCATGGCAAGACCGTGGCTGTGGAAAATGAAGCTGGAAAAGGCTTTATCAATGCGGCACAGGTGGGCAGTTTGAAAATCATCAAGATATCGTCGGACGGCAAGGTGGAGGGCTTCTCTTTCCGTGTGACTGGAGCAAATGGCTATGAGCAGGTGTTCACCACGGATAAGAACGGCGAAATTCTCGTGGATGGCCTGCGCATTGGTGATTACACCATCAGCGAGGTTTCCGACAGCGTATCTCAGAACTATGTGCTGCCTGCGGATAAGAAGGCCACTGTCTTTGAGGGTGCTGTGACCAAGGTGGAAATGCACAATGAACTGCGTGATACCCCGAAAACCGGCGATGACAGCAACCCGGCCCTTTGGATTGCCCTGATGGGCATTGCCGCTGTGGGCGCTGTTACCTGCGGTGTGTTCGGAATCAAAAATAAGAAGAAAAAGGAGGATGCTGAATAATGGATGCAAAAACCGGTATTGCCATCGGGCTGGTCGTGTTTATTCTTGCGGCGTTGGTCTTTTTGAAGATCAGGGCTAAGAAGAAGTAACGACCTGGGGCGGCTGAAAAGCCGCCCCCCTTTTACATAACCAAAAGGAAAGGAGTTATGGACAAATATGAAGCTAAGAATTTATCAAATCAATTCCGACAGGGATGAACACCGAATGATGTTCCTATCGCATGACCGCCTTGAGAGGTTCCAGGGCAGCCCGGAGGTGGACAGCAAAATCTACGACAAGGTATATGACAAGGAGGTGGATTGCAGCAATCTGGAGGAGGTTTATACCCTGTTGAACATCAACCACCCTTCCGATTACAGGGGGCGTTCCCTCTCTGTTTCCGATGTCGTGGAGGTCTATGAAAGTGATACCGTACCGCAGGGATTTTATTTCTGCGACAGCGTTGGCTTCAAACAAGTTGCTTTCCACCCAGAGGAATGTAGTGTCAGTGAGAGAATGAATCAGAGTGCAGAAAAAATCTCCGTTCTGCTTGTTGAACCGGGTAAATATCCCCGGATGATCGAGATTGAAGATTCCCTTGAAGCCATGCAGCGTGTTGTCGGAGGCGATATTGAGGAATTTATGCCGTATGAGGAAGAAATCGCCATCATCTGTAATGGGGAAAGCAAGATGAACGGTATGCTTCCCAACCGGGCGATCTATTCCGAGCCGGAAGGAGCAAAAGGCCGGGAGATGGTGGACATTATTTTCGGGCAGTTCTTTATCTGCTATGCTCCCGCTGAAAGCGAAAAGTTTCTCAGTCTGCCGAAAGAACTGGCGCAGAAATATGAGGCGCAATTCAAGCTGCCGGAGAGATTTTTCAAGCAGGGCGACAACATCATTGCTGTGCCATATAAGCCTAAATCCAAGGAATATGAGAGGTGATAAGGCTATGAGTGAAGAAAAACGCATTGCCGGTGATTATGAGATTATCCAGTCCGTGCATATCGGTGATCGGGAGATCGTGGTGGGTGAAAATCAGGCGGATACAGATGGCCTCCCCTATTTGGTTGCCTACTATGAGAGCAACGCAATCATAGGCCGGTATTACGATGCAGTAGGCAGCAACGATTTCCCGGAGATTATGGAGATCTACGGGCAACGCATTATGGAGCAGGCACAGAAAACCCGTGCGGAGCTGTCCAAGCCCAAAATGCAGGGCATTGACAACAGCCCTATCACCGCCGAGGGGTGTACGCCCATCAGTTATGATGATGATCTGAATGGTAAGGTCATTGTTATCAAACCAGAAGTCCTGCGGCCGGAGTACCGGAGGGCGACCAGCCAGCTCAAACTATGTACAGGCGGCTTCGGTGCCTATCCCCACAGCCGTGGATCGGCGGTCTTTTGCACAGAAATTTACACTGGACGGCAGAGCCGCTTTGAGCGCAGAGATATACTCGGCATATTGGAGCCGGAGAATCAGCCCAAATGGGTGCAGCATTATCTTTTGATACTCCAGCAGGCTGAAAAACAGAAAAACGGAAAGGAGCATGAACGCTGATGGATATGACAATACGGGCCATGACCCCGGCAGAACGAAATTACTGCTATTTACAGAGCCAGCAGATTTCCATGCAGACGGGTCTGATCGGACACCTCCGTGCGGATATGGACAGCAACGGCAAAGGTTTTTTCAGTACCTTTTTTGATTTCCGCGCAGATCTAAAAACAGAGGACTTCAAAACAGAGTTTGACGAGGTTATCAACGCCCTCCGCTTTGATGAGAACTATGGCGGCGTACTGAAAGACCGCAGTGCACTGGCCGCCTATTGCCGGAGGACACCGGAAAGCAGCTTCGGCGGCGATGGCCGGGAGTTTGGTTTTCGTGCAGACACGGAGCAGTATTCCTATATGCTGCGCTTGAACCCCAACAGGGGCGAATACAATCTGTATTGCTACTGCTATCAGAGAAAGTGGCTTGACCGTCATTTGCAACAGGCAGAAAGAGGCATCCGCTTTATCAACCCGAACTATAAGGAACTGTTCCGTATCCCGGACGGCGATAAAATCAGAATCACCTACGCGGATGGTGAAAAGGCTGACCGTACCTGCCGGTATATTGACGATTATCATGTGGAAATCGGAAGTGGCTGGAACAGTCTGCTTCACATCTGCCAGTTTGCCGAGATGATGGAGCAAAACGGCAGTACGGTCATTCCGCTGCGTTCCTCCCTGCCGGAGCAGTGTTACAGTGTCCTCCCCGATACGGGAGAGCTTATCATCATCAAGAAAGGTGAATCCGGGTATTACAGGACGGATATTGACATGGGCAGCAAGGCGGAAAACCGGGCGCTGGCAGATGAATATAATGTCAAGCTGGGCGTCAGCAAAGCGCAGGAACAGGCCATGTCTGCTGGTTCTATGTTCGGCTGGGCAGTTCCCGCTGCTGACCCGAAGAATTACGATGAAAGCGGCCAGCCTATCCGCCCGAAACACAAAGACCGGGGTGACGCACGATGAAGCCGGAGGAAAAGCACATCATCTGGAGCAATTATGATCTGGATTACGATGACTGGAAAGACGATCTGGAAGCGGATTACCCGGATTTGTCCGAGCAGGAACGGATTGCCCTGATGTATGAAATCAATGGTGATTATCTGGATGATGAGCGTATGAACCTGAATGTGCAGCTTTCAGCTCCCATTTTGGTCATTGGCGACCTGGGCCTGTGGAACGGGCGGCGGATGGGATATAAGGAAATCGCAAGCGGAAAAATCAGCGATTGCCTGTACTCTGACACTGATTATGCCACATGGTATGTTGATCGCCTGGGCGACCTGCGGTGTGACGCGATCCACCATGACGGCACAAACCATTATCTTTACCGCACCTACAAGCCCGGTGTGCGGCAGTCTCAGATAGATCATTTGAAAGAAAAACTGTATTTTGGAACGGCGACCCGCGCTGACATTACGAGGATTACCCGCAGGCTTGGCGATGACATTGCCAAAGTCTACGGGTTTTCCATTCCCCGTCAGCGGCAGGAACAAGCCGCAGAAAGGTAGGACACTATGGCACAGTTACCTCCGGTTCACATGAAGCTGAACCCCGATAATTTTGATCTGCTTATGACCATTCTGGCGTTCCATACGGAGGAACGGGAAGTTCCCGGCCTTGCCAATGATGCCCACGACCTGATAGATAAGCGGATGCGGTTCTCCCGGCTATGCACCGACCTGGATGGCCGGCAGTATGTAGATATTTTTATGTACGAGGACGAAGCCGTGGAAATGATATGGCAGTTTCTGTTTGCCGCAGCCGATGCGGATATGGCTGTGTGCGATTACCACAGCAGGCTGCAAAAAGGCGGCGTTCGATGAGCCGCCGCTAAAACACAATCTTGCCATGACAGGAGGTGTATCGGATGGCGAGAAGATACGAAATCATTACGGAGCTGTACCGCAAAACAGTCGCGGGTCTGGCAGCTCCCCAGGTCTGGCAGAGCTTTCTGACCACAGCCTGCCACAACTTCCGCCTGCCCTTTGATGAGCAGGTGCTTTTATATGCTCAGCGCCCGGACGCCACCGCCGTCCTGCCGATTGAGGGTAAAAACGGCTGGAATAAGCGTTTCGGGCGTTGGGTCAATCGTGGGGCAACCGGCATTGCCGTCTTTGATGGAGATGCGGTCGGACGCTCCCGGCTCAAATATTACTTTGACATTTCGGATACCCACGAAAGCCGGTTCGCACGGCCTGTGCCGATCTGGACAATGCGCCCGGAATATGAGCCTGCCGTTATTGAGGCTCTGGAAAACAGCTTCGGAGAACTGGCGGACAAAACCGACCTTGCGGCGGCACTGTTGTCTGCGGCAAAAAACGCTGTTGAGGACAATATGCCAGACTACCTCACGGAGCTGAAATACTACAAGGAAAACAGCTTTTTGGAGGAACTGGACGACCTGAACATTGAGGTAGAATACCGCAGAACGCTGGAAAACAGCATTGGCTATATGCTGCTGGCTCGCTGTGGGATTGACCCCACATGTTATTTTACCGACGATGATTTCCGGGATGTTGTGGATTTCAGTACCCCGGAAACCTTAAATGCCCTCGGCACAGCCACCGGCGACATTGGGCAGATGTGCCTTTCTGCCGTTTCGCGAACGGCGCTTACAATGCAAAGACAGAATCGCACATTTGCAGAAAAACCGACAATCCAGTATCCTGAAGCTGAGAAGAAAACGACAACGCCTGAAAGGAGCGAAACCTATGAGCGAACTGACATACACGATGCAGGGCGGCTACCGGCTGCCGAATCTGCTTCCGCCCCAGGAGCCGGAAATGCACCTTGGGAAATACGCATTGCTGCGGAGGACATACCTGAAACAGCACCGCAGAGTGACCTTCACGAACCTGCTGACATCGGGCAGGCTGAACCAGCACCTGATGGAGATCGAGCAGGTGGCTCTCTCCCGGATGGAACTGCTGACCAGCCAGATGGCGAAAGCCGAGGGCGTGACGGAGGAACTGAAAGCCAGCGACCCGATGAAGTGGACGGGGCTGATGAACAACATCCGTCACTCAGCGGAGGAGACAGTCCTGAACGAGCTAATTTGCAACTAACAGAACAGGAACCGGAGGCGGACAGCGCAGAGCTGCCCGCCTTTTTAGATGACAAGCTGATTATGGCCATCATCTCCAACAAGGACGATGACCTCAAATACAAGAAACAGCAGATCGAATTGTATTTCTCCATTCATCCGGAGGAGGCCGACCGGGCCGAGTACCTGAAATCGGCCTACCAGGACAGATACACGGAAATTCTGGTGGATGGAGTGCGCGTGGGCTATAAGCCCCAGGCGGACGGACTTCTGATGTGGGAGGGCGCATACCTCTCCCGCGCCAGCGAGTCCGTTTTTTCGTGGGGTGTTGTTGCCGGATGGACGGCCCAGCTCATTGACAAAAAGGAATACTTCATCAACACCAAAATCACGCCGCCGAAGAACTACGACAGCCAGCAGTTATCACTATTTGACTTTTCGGGCTTCAATGCTCCGGTACAGGAAGAAAGCGAACAGCTTTCTTTTATGCCGCACTCCCAGCTTCCCCAGCAGGTCATTGACGAAGCACTTTGTATCGGCGCAAACGACAAAAACAGCCGTCTGATTATTTGCGCTTACTTTATGAAAGACCATACGCCGGAGGAAAATGCCGCTTTTCTTGCGAAGCACTACGGAACCAATGGTGCAGGTTTTTATATCAACGAGCTCAAGTATTCCATTTGGTATGGGGATGAAGGTATCCGTATTTCTGAGGGTGAATCTGCCCAGCGCCGTTATGCCACCCTGCTGACCTGGGAACAGGCTGCAAGGCGTATCCGGGAGCTTCTGGATTTGGGGCGCTATATGCCGCAGAGTGAGCTTGACCGCACCGTGGAGTATGAGCGAAAGACACTTGCGGAAAGCCTTGCTTTGACTGCCAGAGATTTTTCGGAGGAAGCCAGGGATGTGGGCTATGCACCTACCCTCCGCCTTGCACTGTCTGCCAAAGGCGGATTCCCGGAGATTGAACAGCAGATTTCGGAATTACTGAAAGACCCGGATATGCTGCAAAAGATCACAGAGGAATGGGGCGAGTTTGTCGCAGCCCATGAGCAGAACCGGAACCTGATGCGCTTCGGTTACAACCGCCCGAAGGAACTGCTGCAGAAACTTACCGATCTTCAGCGAGAGCCTGTCACCTTTACCGCCGCCGAGGATTACAATCCCCAGCGGCGTTTCTTTATCTCCATGGACGAGATTGACAAGGTGCTTCGCGGAAGTGGTGAGGATTACCGGCTTGCCGTATATTCCTTCTTCGTCAATCATCCCGATCAGAAAGACCGGGAGAAGTACCTGAAAAGTTATCATGGCGAATACAGCGGCTATCACGGTGGAAATGACAACCGCACCTATACGAGCAAAGGTCTGTCATTCAGCCACGGCGACCTGACACAGCCCTATGTAAAAGTAGAGCTGAAATGGAGCATTATTGTAAAGCGCATTGATGTTCTGATGTCTCAGGACAGATTTCTCTCGGATAAAGACCGTAAAGCAATGGCAGGCTATGAAATCAGGCAGCTTGCCAGAAGTATCCACAGTTTCTTTATAGACGCCCCGGAACTGTATCCACGGCCTTATCAGGCCAATGCTATTGCGGACTATTGGGAGGGTGTTCAGGAAGTTGCCGGGCAGCTTACCGATCCGGCCCGTGTTGAGGAAATCTATCAAATGATGCTGCCGCTGTGGGAAGGAACCCCGCAGGACGACCGGCATTATCAGAGCCGCAAAGCAGGGCTGGAAAATATGCAGGCATACCGGGCCGGCACTTACTCCGTGTTTAACCGGGCGCAGACGCTCCGGCCTCTTTCCTCTGGCGCAGAAACAACGGTGGTGGAGCCGGAACTTCCAATGCTGGAATTGCCGGAGACACCTGCCGAAGAAAAGCAGTCCGATCCTTACCATGATCTTGCCGCAGGGCTTTTGCGTTTCTATCAGGAATATGACCCTTATGACTACCGTGACAACATGGAGTTGGGAGAAACAGATGAGGACGCTCTGGCAAGTCTGGAACAGCAACTCCATGATCCAGACCTGCGCAGAGGGATTCTCGACACGCTCCAGTCTTTCCTTGATGATACTGACCCGGAGGAAGAAATCGCCGCCGATCTGGAGCTGTTCATGGAGCAGCTTCAGGAGCTATCAGACCAAAATCGCTCCAATGCCGAATTGGAAGAAGCTAAGCAGCTTATCAACGAGTATTGTCTGGAGGTGTTCGATCAGGAGGCGGATTTCTCCGACCTTAGCCATGTTGATCTGGCGTTCAGTTCTACTTCCGATAGTGAGCATACGGTGGAAATCTTTGCCGATCTTGATGCTTTCCGGCTGGTGTATCAGGTGGACGGAGAAACCGTCCATGAGATTGCCTGCGGAAGTTTGTCGGAGCTGAATGGCTACCTGGCAAATCTCGATTTCGATGAGATGGTTGCCCATGCAGATGACCGGTATCAGCAGGAACACGCTGACCGGGGTGAATTGGCGGAGCAAGAGCCAGAGCCGAAAGAACCCGCCGAAAAAGAACAGCCCGCTGTCCTTGCCCCTCCGAAGCCGAAGCGGGAGCGTGTGGTGTTCACTACCCTGTACCCGGAGATACCCGCAGAGCAGCGCCGCAACTTCCGTATTACCGATCCAGAGCTGGGCCACGGCACCCGCAGCGAGAAATATGCTGCAAATGTGGCCGCTATACGAACTCTGAAACAGATTGAATCCGAGGAGTGCCTTGCTACCCCGGAAGAACAGGAAATCCTCTCCCGGTATGTGGGCTGGGGCGGTTTGGCTGACTGCTTTGATGAGCGCCACGGCAAATATCTGGAGCTGAAATCACTGCTTGACGAGGACGAATATGCTGCCGCCAGAGCCAGTTCCCTTACCGCCTTTTATACCTCCCCGGTCATAATCGGGGCTATGTACCAGGCACTTTCACAGATGGGCTTCCGGCAGGGAAACATTCTGGAGCCGTCCTGCGGTGTTGGAAATTTCATCGGTATGCTGCCTGACAGCATGGCGGACAGCAAAGCCTACGGTGTGGAAATCGACTCCATCAGCGGGCGGATCGCACAGCAGCTCTATCAGAACAGCAGCATTGCCGTGAATGGCTTTGAAAAGGTGCAGATGCCCGACAGCTTCTTTGATGTGGCCATCGGCAATGTGCCGTTTGGCGACTTTAAGGTGCGGGATAAGAAATACGACAAAAACCACTGGCTGATTCACGATTATTTCTTTGGAAAGACGCTGGACAAGGTTCGTCCGGGCGGCGTGATCGCGTTCATCACCTCCAAGGGTACGATGGACAAAGAAAACTCCGCTGTCCGCAAGTACCTGGCACAGCGGGCCGACCTGATCGGGGCGATCCGACTGCCCAACAATGCGTTTAAGGCTAACGCCGGAACCGAAGTCACCAGCGACATTATCTTCCTGCAAAAGCGTGACCGCATGACAGACATCGAGCCGGATTGGGTGCATCTGGACACCGATGAAAACGGCATCCGCATGAACCGCTATTTTGTGCAGCACCCGGAAATGGTGCTGGGCGATATGGTCATGGAATCCACCCGGTTCGGCATGGACAGCACCTGCCGGGCCTACGAGGACGCAGATCTGTCGGAGTTGCTTACCGAAGCGGTACAGAACCTCCATGCGCAGATCACCGATTATGAGGTGGAGGAACTGGACGAGGAGGAAGATCGCTCTATCCCCGCAGACCCTGCGGTGCGTAATTTCAGTTTTTGCCTTGTGGACGGCAAGGTGTATTACCGGGAAAATTCCCGTATGCACCCGATAGAGGTATCCGTAACCGCTGAAAACCGTATCCGGGGCATGATCGCCATCCGGGAGTGTGTCCGCAGGCTGATCGAGTATCAGACTGAGGGCTATCCGGACGAGGATATTCAGAAAGGGCAGGCGGAGCTGAACCGTCTGTATGACGATTACACGAAAAAGTATGGCCTGCTTTCCAGCCGGGGCAACAGTCTTGCCTTTGGTGAGGACTCCAGCTATTGCCTGCTGTGTTCTCTGGAGGTGCTGGACGAGGAAGGCAACCTCAAACGCAAGGCTGATATGTTCACCAAGCGTACGATCCGCCCCCATGAAGCCGTTACCAGCGTGGACACCGCAAGCGAGGCCCTTGCCGTATCCATCTCCGAAAAAGCGCGGGTAGATATGGAATATATGACGGAGCTGTCCGGTAAAAGCGAGGAAGAACTGGCCGCTGACCTGTCCGGTGTTATTTTCCGGGATATTCAGTGCGCCGAGGAAGCTGCCGCTATTCCCAAAGCCTTTGTGCAGGTGGAGCAATTCCCCTTTGTAGCCGCCGATGAATACCTCTCCGGCAATGTGCGCCGCAAGCTCCGAATGGCCAAGGCGCTCTACGAGGTATTACCGGCTGAAAAGAAACCTCTGATCGCCAAAAACATTGAGGCGCTGGAAGCGGTGCAGCCGGTAGACCTGACCGCCGCTGAGATCGGCGTCCGTATCGGTGCCAACTGGATACCCATAGATGTCTACCAAAAATTCATGGTGGAGACTTTCGGCACAAGCTATTACGCAGGAAGCCGCATTAAAATCCTGCGCTCCGGTGCTACCGGTCAGTGGGCCATTACCGAAAAGAACGCTGACCGGGGCAATATCAAAACCCTGACCACCTACGGCACCAAGCGCATGAACGCCTATCAGATTCTGGAGCAGACCTTAAACCAGCGGGATGTGCGTGTGTTTGATTATGTGGAGGACGAAAACGGCAACAAAAAGCCGGTTCTCAACAAAAAGGAAACTGCCATTGCTCAGGATCGGCAGGAGCTGATCAAACAGAAATTCTCCGAATGGATCTGGAAGGACATTGACCGTAGAGAACAGCTGTGCCGCATCTACAACGAAACCTTTAACTCCATCCGGCCCCGTGAGTATGACGGCAGTCATATCCGCTTTTCAGGCATGAACCCAGAGATTACCCTGCGACCCCATCAGGTCAATGCCATCGCCCATATCATGTACGGTGGGAATACCCTGCTTGCACATGAAGTAGGTGCAGGCAAGACCTTTGAAATGGTGGCAGCCGCCATGGAGATGAAACGGCTGGGACTTTGCACCAAATCTCTGATCGTGGTGCCGAACCATATCACAGAGCAGTGGGCGGCGGAATGGCTCCAGCTATACCCCTCCGCCAATATCCTTGTGGCGACCAAAAAGGACTTTGAAACCCAGAACCGCAAGAAATTCTGCGCCCGTATCGCCACCGGCGATTATGATGCCGTTATTATCGGTCACTCGCAGTTTGAGAAAATCCCCATGTCGGCAGAACGGCAGGTTGCCATCTTACAACAGCAGATCGACGAGATCATGGACGGTATTGAGGAAGCCAAATCCGCCAAAGCCGAGCGATATACGGTCAAGCAGTTGGAACGCACCCGAAAATCGCTGGAAGCGAAGCTGGAACGGCTCAACGACCAGAGCCGCAAGGACGACCTTGTGACCTTTGAGGAATTGGGTGTTGACCGGGTATTCGTGGACGAGAGTCATTATTTCAAGAACCTCTTTCTGGCGACCAAAATGCGGAATGTGGGCGGCATTGCCCAGACTGAAGCTCAAAAATCGTCTGATTTGTTCATGAAATGTCGGTATCTGGATGAGATCACCGGGGGCCGGGGCGTTATCTTTGCCACCGGCACACCCATCAGCAACAGTATGGTGGAGCTTTATACGATCCAGCGGTATTTGCAGTATGATACCCTTCAGGAGATGGGCCTGATCCACTTTGACGATTGGGCCAGTGACTTTGGAGAAACCATCACCGCCATTGAGCTGTCGCCGGAGGGCAGCGGCTACCGGGTCAAAACACGATTTGCCAAGTTCTTCAATCTGCCCGAACTGATGGCCACTTTCAAGCAGGTGGCGGACATTCAGACGGCGGATATGCTGAAACTGCCGGTGCCAAAGGCCAACTTCCACACGGAGGTCATTCAGCCGTCAGAGCTTCAGCAGGAAATGGTGCGGGGGCTTGCGGAACGAGCCGAGGCTATCCGAGCCGGCGGCGTTGACCCCAGGGTGGACAATATGCTCCGAATCACCAACGACGGCAGAAAGCTGGCGCTGGATATGCGGCTCATCAATCCGCTGGCCGCCGATGACCCCAACGGCAAGGTTGCCACCTGCGCCCGCAATGTCATCCGAATTTGGGAGCAGACCAAAGAGCAACGCAGCGCCCAGCTTGTGTTCTGCGACCTGTCTACGCCAAGCAAAACCACACCGATTGAAATGAAAAAGAATGGAGATGGTGTCTATGAAATGATACCGGATCAGTTTACCGATGTTTACAACGACCTGAAAAAGAAACTTATGGAGGCCGGTATTCAGGAGGAGGAAATTGCCTTTATCCATGACGCCAACACCGAAGCACGGAAAAAGGAGCTGTTCTCAAAAGTGCGCTCCGGTCAGGTGCGTGTTCTCATGGGCAGCACCCAAAAGATGGGCGCAGGCACCAATGTCCAGTATCGGCTCATTGCCCTCCATGACTTGGACTGTCCTTGGCGTCCTTCCGACCTTGCCCAGAGGTTGGGCCGTATTGTGCGGCAGGGCAACAGAAATGCTGAGGTTGAGATCTTTCGGTATGTCACGGAGGGAACTTTTGACGCATACCTCTACCAGTTAGTAGAGAACAAGCAGAAATTCATTGCGCAGATTATGACCTCCAAAGCGCCGGTGCGTGTGGCAGACGATGTGGACGAAACAGCCCTCAGTTACTCTGAGATCAAAGCCCTGGCCACCGGCAATCCGCTTATCATCGAAAAGTGCAATCTGGATATGGAGGTGAGCAAGCTCAATATGCTCAAAGCCAGCTACCTGAGCCAGAAGTATTCTCTGGAGGACATGGTTTTGAAAAAATATCCGGAAGCCATTACACGTCTGACGGAACGAATTGCAGGCTATGAGCAGGATGTGCAGCTTGCCGCAGCCCATCCCAAACTCCAGGAGGGATTTGTGGGTATTACGATTCTGGATCAGCCCTATGCCGACAAGGAGGCGGCTGGCAAGGCAATCCTTGATGTATGTACCAAAATGACAGGCTCCGATGCTGTTTTCTTAGGCCAGTACCGGGGCTTTTCTCTTGTCCTTTCCTATGATGGGCCGAGCAACGAGTACCGCATGACCATGAAAGGCACGCTTTCCCATACGGCAGTCCTGGGCGCGGATGTGTTCGGCAATCTGACCCGTATGGACAATGTGATTGATGGACTATCCGGCAAGTTGGAGGCGGTTCGTGTAGAGCTGGCAGACACCCAGGTGCAGCTTGAAAACGCCCGCACCGAGTTGGCAGCACCCTTTGCCAGAGAAGCAGAACTGGCTGAAAAGACAGCACGATTAAAGGAATTGAATATCCTGCTGAACATGGATGAGAAAGACAACTCCCTGATTGATGATGTACCAGACGAGGATACGCCGGAGAAATCAAAAGCGCGGGATTATGTGCGATAACTCACAGCGGCACGGAAAAATCCCGTGCCGCATTTACATACCGAGATTTCTAAATATAGAAATTGTTACAGTCTAGGAATAATAAAAGCTTAACTGCTTAATCTCCACATAATCCCCACATTACTCTGATATAGTAAAACGAATAATATTCTATTAGGTTTTATACAAAAATATTCCAGTATGAGAGGTGATACTATTTTATGGAGAGGCGAATATTTATGATTCAGGGATTGAACAGTAAAGATTCTGCAGATAGGATATGTGAGGAACTAAAGAAGATTGTAGGAATACATAAAATAGAAATTTGTTTTGAGACGGAACAAATGATTATTGAAGCAGATAGCTTATCTATGCCGAGGATAATAAATGCGGTTATTACCATCACACATATTTTAGATTATAGAGTTACGATTATAGAGGTAGATTAATATGGGAACAGGGTAGATAAATTGAGAAATGCAATAATTAGAGGAATGGGGAATGGTTATTTACAAAAGCAATTGGTAAACGACACGGTGGAAATTATGAGCAGAAAACAGGGACATGAGAACCTTATTTTTAATTACTTTGATCAAAAGAATAGAAAACAAGGCAAAGTAATGAAAAGGAAACGCAGAAAAATAAAGTTAATACTATTATTGTTGAATTGTATTTTATGTATGATACTTTTTGGAATTGTACTGGTTATTTATGTAAAAAAGGTGGATGAGGGAACGCTGGGATGTGGAATATCCGTATATGGATTGGATATTTCGCAATGCACTCCGGAACAGGCAGTAAAAGAGATTGAAGAGACATTCCGAAATAAAGAAGTTGTTTTCCAAGAAAACGGGCAAAACGTATTCGAGACAACAGTGGGAAATATGGGCTATGTACTGGATCAGTCTTTATTGATGAAAGAACTTTTGATAATAAAAAAGCAAAGAGACCAAAATCGCGGTATGTTTGAGAAAAGAAAGGATTATTCGATAGAGTATGAAATTAAAATGGAAGATAAAATGGAAGAAGTTTTGAATATCGAGGATTTCAATTTAGGGGAACGAATAGAATCATCAGATGCTTATATTGATTATGACGAACAGAAAGAATCTTTTATTTTAGTGGATGAAATACAAGGTAATCAGATTGACAAAAAGAAGTTGGTTGAGAAGGTGTATAATACTTTGGCAGAGGACTTTCAGGAACAGCTGCTATCCAGTCGTGTGGAAATAGAAATAAATCGTCAGGTATATCAGACAGCGGTATCATCAGAAGTAAGTGAGCTAAATAGAAAATTAGAAGAATTAAACAGACAACTTTTACAATACAGGACAACAACAGTTACTTATATATTTGGAGATACTGTCGAAGTTTTGGACAATGAAAGAATTTCTTCATGGCTAATTGTCAGTGGTGACAGCATCAGCATTAATGAGGAAGAAGTAATAGCTTTTGTTAAAGATTTGTCTTCAAAGTATAACACAATGTATGTGCCTCGTTCTTTTAGGACTTCTTTGGGCGAAGAAGTGACTATCAGTGGAAATGAATATGGATACAGGATTGACAAGGATGCGGAATTGCAGAAGCTGTTAGAAGATATAAAGAGTGGTGATGATGTAAGACGAGAACCAGTTTACAGTAAACAGGGTTTGGAAAGAAACGGAAAGGATGATCTTCTGGGAAGTTACATAGAAGTCAGTTTAGACAAACAATATTTATGGCTTTATAAAAATGGGAAGCTTGTTACAAAAACAGATATTATCAGTGGACTTCCTAACGAGGAATTTCAGACGTATCGGGGAGCATGGCCGATTGCATATAAAGCAAGTCCATTTACACTAAGCAGTGATGTTTATGGATATGAGATAGAAGTGGAATATTGGATGCCATTTGTGTATGGACAGGGACTCCATGATGCGGACTGGCAGGATGTATTTGGTGGCGAGTTATATAAGACAAAGGGAAGTCATGGTTGCATCAATCTTCCTAAAGAACAGGCAAAAATTATTTATGATACGATTGAGGCAGGTTATCCGATTATAATTTATTAAAGTGGACGTAAAAGGTTTGATGGATTAACGGTCAAGATGTGAAAGGAGTTTCAGATGAAAGCTATACAGAAAAGAAAGCAGGTAAAGCCAGCGATGGAATTTGCGACAGATATTAATATTATATTGGAGTGTCTGTATGAAGTGTATGGACAGGAAGCACATCATGTACTTAAAGGTAGGGATATTCAAAAAACGATGGTTTTTCCTTTCCTGAAGATGTTAGTGAATCAGTGTGATGGAATTTCTGTAAGAGAGATGCATAAAAAGCTATGGGAAATCTACATAGCGGAACAAACAAAGGAAACGTTTATCAGTAATGCAGAGTCTCTTTTAGAATCGTTGAAACGTGATGAGGAAAATGGCGATCATATCGTTTGTTGTGAATGAATTTGAAATGAAAAAGAAATGGTTACTCTATCATAAGGATAAGAATAATGACATAGCCGAGAGATTTTTTGTGAAGATCTCCCGGCCTTTTCATAGCCATAAATAAAAAGACAGGAACAGGTCTTTTGCAGACTTGTTCCTGTTACCAGATTAGAAGTACTATTGTTTACGAAGATGCGCATCCCTGCGGAGCGTTTCTTTCAGCGCCTGCGCCATGTCCTTGACCATGCGGATTTCATATTCATCGCAGTCGGCAAGGATTCCGGCTATGTCCTTTTCAAATTGGACTTTGGATTTTACCACGCTATCACAAAGGAGGTCATCAACCGTAACGGACAGAGCATTTGCAAGGCTTACAATCGCGGTCAGACTGACGCGTGTGGTGCCAGTTTCGATGTTGCTCATGTGTGTCGGAGAAATCTCAACCATTTCGGCTAAACGCTCTTGCGTGAGGTCGGCTTTGATCCGTGCGATTTTAATCCGCTTGCCGATTGCCTTGTAATCAAGCTCCATACTTTCCCTCCCTTGTTTCAGAAATTTATCTGAAAATATTGTAACCACGGAGAGAGCGTATTATAATAATCTATAGCCGTGTTCTACGGATATAGTTTAGAATTGTGAAAAAAGGAAGCTTTCTATGACATCTTGTACGTTCGCTGGGTATCGGGGAAATGTATCAGCCGATGATGGATGCAAAAATTGAGAAAGCAATCCGGGAACTTTTACAGACCGACAGCGAGTTTATCTTCTACACCGGAGGGATGGGCGAATTTGACAGCAAATGTGCGTCAGCAGTCCGCTTAGCAAAACGGCAGTATCCTCACTTGAAGATTCGCCTTGCCCTGGTTCTTCCGTATACGTCCAATAAGCTGAATACGGAAAAGGCATACTACGAATACTACTATGATGAAATCATTATTCCAGAGGAGCTGTGCGGAGTTCACTACAAAACTGCGTTTCAATCTTACAGAGCAGAAATGGATTTACACATTTGATATTGCCCTGCCCTATGGATATAGTAAAAGAAAAACAGGAGTGAAAACCATGAGTGACACATATTTCGATTTGCCCTCCCGCCTGGAGGATTCCTTCTCGGAGATCGACAGTGATATTGTAACTGACCTGCGGAAAAACAGTGAGGAATACGATGAGATTCAACAGCAGATTTCTGACTTGAAAAAGCGGTTCCCGTGTATTATGAAAGTGATGGAGGACAAAGGTGAGATTCAACTGACCACAGAAGAACACGCCGCATTTGTCCAATGCCTTCGGTTGCTCCGAAAGCTGGATGATATGGAGCGCCTGCAGCTTTACTTCCGCGGACATACGGATGCGGTGGCTTACCTCAAGAGAATCAAAGCGATTTAACATTAGCGTCTCGGAACAATTCGGGCCGTTTCTCACATTTAGTTAAGCATAAAAATGTAACGAATGGGAAGGATGTCACTTCGGTGGCATCTCTTTTCGTATGAAAATTTATAATTTGGGCACACTAATATTTGAAAATGTCATTTACATTCTTGCTTCAACTTGATATAATGTGAAGCAGGAATGTAAACAATCTTGTGAGGAGGTGTGTACCATGGATCAGATTTGGATGAAAATAAATGAATTGGCCGAGGCAAACAACGGGTTCGTTAGGACAGCGCAGGTTGAAGAACTGGGCATCAGCAGGCCCATGCTGCGCAAGTATACTGATGCCGGTAAACTGGAGCAGGTACGCAAAGGATTGTATGTGCTCACGGATGGCATTCCGGATGAGTATGCATTGTTGCAGGAGCAGTGCCGGGATGCTGTCTTTTCCTATGGCACAGCACTGTATTTGTGGGGACTCTCAGATCGAACACCGCATGTATATGACATTACAATTCCGAGAGGGAAAAATGTCACCATCTTGAAACGAGATAATCCTAACTTGAGGTGTCACTATTTACCGAGAGAACTTTATGAGATCGGTATTACACAGACACGCTCCCCACAAGGGGCTGAAGTGAGGTTGTATGATAGGGAACGCTGTATTTGTGATTTGATCCGTAACAAAGAACAAATGGATATGCAACTGTACACGCAGGCAATCAAGGATTATTTCAAGACAAAGCCCAACAATCGGAAACTTCTGAAATACGGAAAACTGTTCGGAGTAGAAGATAAAATCAGGACCTATATGGAGGTATTGTGATGAAAACACCAGAGCAATTAAAAGGAACGATTCGCAGCATGGCAGCAAAGAGGAATCTTCGGGCGCAGGAAGTGCTGCAGATGTTTCTGTTTGAACGGATTTTGGAGCGCTTAGCTAATTCAAAATACAAAAAGAATTTTATTCTCAAGGGTGGTCTGCTGATATCCTCAATGATCGGTATCAGTGAGCGCACTACGATGGATATGGATACTACCGTTCGAGGAATCCAGATGGAAGAAGATGATATTGTTCGGATTGTCAAGGAAATTCTTACGGTGGATGTTGACGATGGTATCCTATTTGAATATGAGAGCATTGAGCCTATCCGGGAAGAAGATGCTTATAATAACTTTCGGGTGCATTTGCGTGCAAAATATGGCAAAATCGACACTCCAATGAAGATAGATGTAACGACCGGTGATGCGATCACTCCAGCGGCAGTACAGTATGACTTTCCGATGCTGTTCGAAGATAAAACGGTGCCGGTTATGGCCTATACACTGGAGACGGTGTTGGCCGAAAAATACGAAACGATTATTCGACGGAATATCAGTAGCACACGAGCGAGGGATTTTTACGATCTTCACACGCTGTATCGCAGCCGGAAATCAGAGGTTCGCATTGATGTTTTCAGAGCTGCTGTGTTACATACAGCGCAAAAGCGAGAATCCGTTGAAGATATCAAGGATTGGAAGGATATTCTGAAGGATTTGCGCGAAGAACCGCAGATGTATTTACTGTGGGATAACTATATATCTGAAAACAGGTATATCGGAAACTTGGAATTCCATGTAGTTCTCGATTCATTGGAAGAGGTGGCAGAGGCGTTGAATTTTTAAACTGTCAAAGAATGTGAGAAGCAAGTTTATCATAGCGACAACAAAAATAACTAAATAATATGGTACATAGCCGATTGGTTTTCTTCGGAGAATCAGTCGGCTTTTTCTATGTCAGAACGGAGGTGACACAACTTGACCAACGAAGAACTGAACACGGCTCTATATGAAAAGATGTTTGCCGAGCAGGAAACCTACCGGGCGTGGCTGCTTTCCCAGCCCCCGGAGGAAATCCTGAACCACGCCTATGAGTACACGGTTCGGGAGGACATTCTGATGTCGCTGGAATATCACGATCTGCCGGACGCACAGGCCAGAGCGTTGATGAAATCGCCCAGCCCCCTTGACGATGTATTTGCGGATTGGGAGAACAAAGAAACCGGCCACATGGACGACATCTGGCAGACCGTGGAGGATCGGGCCAAAGCCGAAGTGCAGAAACATAAGAAGAAAGAAGAAAAGGAGCGATAACAGCTCTGGGCCGGTTGGGGTTTCCAGCCGGCCTTTTTACATAGCCGGACTGTCCCAGGCAGTCAATTCATGGCTATGGAAAGGAGGATTTTTATGCCATATATTCCCCCGGAGGTCGTTGCAAAAGCAAAGGAAATGGACTTGCTGACCTATCTCAAAAACTACGAACCGGGTGAGCTGGTGCATTTTGGAGGGAGCACCTACTGTACCCGAACCCATGACAGTCTCAAAATCTCCAACGGCAAATGGTGTTGGTTTTCCCGTGGCATCGGTGGCAAGACGGCTCTGGACTATCTGATCAAAGTCCGTGAGATACCGTTCACCGAAGCGGTGGAGATGATTGTGGGTCAGGCGGCAATTCACCCGCCCACTTATGAGCCAGCACCCAAAAAGGACGCACCCAAGGTGCTGCTGCTTCCCCCGGCCAGCCGCTGCGCCACTCATGCAGTCAGCTATCTTTCCGGGCGCGGCATCGACAGTGAGGTGATCGATTTCTGTATCTCTACCGGACGGCTGTACGAAAGCAGCGGCAGATACCACAATGTGGTTTTTGTGGGCCATGACCGGTACGGGAAAGCGCGGTATGCCAATCTGAGGGGGATCGGTTCTGACTTCAAGGGTGAGTGTAACGGCAGCGACAAGCGGTTCTCTTTCAATATCCCGGCAGAAAACAGTGAGATTCTCCACCTGTTTGAGAGCGCCATCGACCTGCTTTCCTTTGCTACCATCCGCAAATTGAACGGTATGGATTGGAAAAAGGATCATCTGCTGTCGCTGGCAGGCGTGTATCAGCCAAGAGAGAAAATCGAGGAAAGCGCCGTGCCGTTGGCACTGACCCAATACCTGCGCGACCACCCGGAGATCAAAACGATTATTCTGCGGCTGGACAACGACAGGGCAGGCAGGCTGGCGGCAAAGGCGCTGATGGCGGTTCTGCCAAAGAACTATATCATTGATGCACGATTCCCGCCCAGAGGCAAGGATTACAACGACTGCCTATGTATGCACCTGGGTATTCCCATCATCCGGAGCAAAGAGAAAAACCAAGAACGATAAGGAGGATCACAACATGAAAGAATTTGAAGTCACTTTGACTGCCGTTTCCAGAAAGACCTTTAAGCTGAGAGCTGATTCCCAGGAGGACGCTTTCCTGCTGGCAGAGGCCATTCTGGAGAATACCGATCTGCTGGACTTTTCCGATGAGGATGTGGACAGCATGGACATGACCTGCGAGGAACAGTGCGGCGGCGTCTGCGAGATCTGCAGCCGTGCCTGTGAAGACTGCGGCGACTGCACCGATCTGGAACCGGACTGCCCCTACCCTGACAAGGAATGCGAACACCGTTGTCCGGCCTGCGGCGGCTGTATGGCAGACAGCGAGGATGACTGACTCTGTTTTCGGCTGGTTTCAAAGAATGTTCGACCCCGCAGGGAGAACAGGTCTGCAATATACCAGCAAGCATCGCCTTTGTGATACCACAAAGGCTGCTTGTCAGGGGAAAGCCCCTGAAACCCCTCATTGGAAAGGAGAAATTTGATTATGCACAACGCATTGTTTTTTGCGATTGGCTTCCTCATCGGTGCGCTGTTCGGCATTGTCTTTATGTGCCTGTTGCAGATTAACCGCCTGAACAGAAAGGAGGAAAAAGACAAATGAGGAAAAGAAATGTCCACATTCAATTCTGGCTGAACCGCAAGGAAGCCGAATCCCTGGATAAAAAAGTCCGCCGCAGCGGTCTTTCCCGTGAAGCGTATCTGCGCCATCTGATTGACGGCGTGGTACCGCAGGACGCTCCGCCCCCGGACTATTTTTCCATGATGCGGGAGCTGTACGGTATCGCCAATAACCTGAATCAGATCGCGCAGAAAGCCCACACCCTGAATGTGGTGGATGTGCAGCGGTATGATAACTGCGCCCGTCAGGTGGAAACTGCCATCAAGAAAATCACAGAGGCCGTTGTCCTGCCCAGGCCGATGGAGTGATACCGCCATGGCAACAACCTCTATCTGGCGGGTCAAGGGGTGGCTGGGTAAGGTGGTCATTTATGTGGAGAACCCGGACAAGACGGAGAACCCCGCATTTTATGAAAAGCAGGAGATGACAGAACGGCAGGCCCAGGGCCTTTCCGATGTCATTGATTACGCTGTGAACAGCGAGAAAACTCAAACGACAGGTGAAGCCACGGAGGTCATGCAGCAGTTTATTTCCGGCGTCAACTGCCACCCGTCCACCGCCCGTGAGGAAATGATCGCCGTCAAAAAGCGGTTCGGAAAAGAGGACGGCACTGTGGCCTACCACGGCTACCAGTCCTTTGCCCCCGGAGAAGCCACCCCGGAAATGGCCCATGAGATCGGGGTCAAGCTGGCACAGCAGCTTTGGGGCGATAAGTACCAGGTCATCGTTGCCACCCATCTGGATAAAGACAGCCATCTGCACAATCATTTTGTGGTCAATACGGTGTCTTTTCTGGACGGCCTCAAATACCACCGCACGGAAAAGGACTATTACGAGATGCAGAAAGCCTCCGATGCCCTTTGCCGGGAGTATGGCCTTTCGGTCATTGAAAATCCTCAGCGTGGGAAGTCCAAGCAGTACGGCGAATGGAGAGCCGAACAGGAGGATCGCCCCACATGGCGGGGCCTGATCCGCGCCGAGATTGACGAGGTGATCCGCCAGTCCATGACCGAACGCCAGTTTTTCGACAATCTACGAAAGCGTGGCTATGAGGTCAAGGTTGGCAAGGATATTTCCGTGCGGCCACCGGGCAAGGAACGTTTTGTCCGCCTGGAACGAAACTTTGGCGAGGACTATTCCCTGGAGGGCATCCGCCGCCGTATTCTCATGCAGCAGCGATCCGAGCGTCCACTGCCTGAGCCGGAACATAAGGTGCGCCATGTCAGGTTGCGGGGTGACTTCAAAAACACAAAGAAAGTCACAGGCTTTCGGGCGCTGTATTTTCATTACTGCTATCTGCTGGGCATCTTCCCAAAAGACCGGCCGAAAAGCAACAAACGCCTCCACTTCCTTCTCCGGGAGGATTTAGCAAAGCTGGACGCCATATCGGAAGAAACAAAGCTGCTGGTGCGGAACCACATTGATACCGCCGAGCAGCTTTCTTCTTATAAGGAAGATTTGGAGCGGAAAATTGAATCGCTGACTGCCGACCGCAAGGCTCTGTACCGAAAGCAGCGCACCGTATCGGTAAAGTCCGATGATGACGCTCTGACCAGGGTCAAGGAGCAGATCACAGCTATTTCTAAGGAGCTGTCGGCGCTGAGAAAGGAGGTGAGATTATGTGAGGATATTTCCATACGCTCCGGCGTAATCAAAGAGAAAATCAGAGCTGTCCGGGAGGACGAACAATCTCAGGGAAAGGAGAACAAACGCGATGAACAATTCAGGCGACGCAGCGGAACAGGTCGTCAGGCTTAGTTTAGAAGGAACCGAGGTTGCCTTAAAGCTCACCGGCTCCGCTGCCAAAAACATTGCCGCCGCCATTTATGCGGTGCTGAAAAATCGGGATAAGAACAAGATCAAGGGCCGCCAGCGTCTCACCGCCATGCTGAAAAGCGGCAAGGAACTCAAGGTATTCACTATTTCGGAAGAACACCTGAAACAGTTTGCCACCGAAGCCAAGCGTTACGGCGTTGTCTATTGCGCCCTGCGCGGCAAAGAGAAATCCGCAGACGGTATGGTGGATGTGATGGTGCGGGCCGAGGACGCATCGAAAATCAACCGTATTGTGGAGAGGTTCCACCTTGCTACGGTGGATACGGCGTCCATCAAGCATGAGATCGAAAAGACACGGGCTGAGAAAGGTGCTGGGGAGAAAATGGAGGCTCCCGCCGTTCCCGAAAAGGGCCAGCCCGAAAAGAGCGATGAGGACAAACTGCTGGACGAGATGCTGGGTGCGCCCACAAGGAAGGAGGAGCCTGCACCGGTAAACCCCTCTGCGGCGAGGACGGAAAAATCCCCTCCGTCCGCGCCTACCTCAGAGCCGCCCAGCAAAACCGCCGAGGGTGCTGCTAAAAGCGCAGAGCAGCGTCCCTCCGTCCGCAAGGAACTGAGGGATATTCAGGCGCAGCGCAGGCAGGAAGAAGCGGCAGCTCCGGTCAAAGAGCCGGAGCGCACAAAGAAACCGGCGGCCAAAGCCAACCAGCATAAACAGCCGCCCCGTAAAAAGAAGAAAGCAAAGGAGAGATAAGCCATGAGTAATTTCGATGATATTTTTGAAGGCAATGCCTCCCGGAAAGGCCAGACCAACCAGCCCTTTGACAAGGAGGCATGGGCTGAGAAAAAGCAAGCCGAGCGTCAGGCAGTCTACGACCTTGCCGATACCACGGCAGAAGCCGTCAGCGCAAACGGCAGTAAATTTCAGGCGTATCTGGATGTGCAGACCCGTTTCAGCCGTTATTCTGCCACCAATGTGCTGCTGATCTTGGCACAGAAGCCGGACGCCACCCAACTGAAAGACTTTGACGGTTGGAAAGACGCCGGTGCTTCCATCAAGCGTCAGCAGAAAGGCATTTCCATTCTGGAACCCGGCGAGGAATATGAGCGTGAGGACGGTTCTATCGGAACCTCCTACAATGTGAAACGGGTCTTTGATATTTCCCAGACCACTGCACGGGTCAAGGTGCAGCCCTCTGTCAGCATGGATGACCGGCTGCTTTTGAAAGCCCTGATCTCCCGTCCGACCGTGCCGATGCAGATGGTGGACGATCTGCCGAACCACATGGGCGCACTGTACGACCATGACCAGCAGGTGATTTTCGTGCGCCGGGGCATGAATGCCGCCGATATTTTCCGCAGCGTTTCCAAGGAACTGGCTCATGCGGAGATCGCCGCTGTGACCAAGGACTACACCCGTGAGGGCGCAGCCTTTGCCGCATACAGCGTTTCCTATATACTCTGCAGGGAATACGGCGTTGACGCCAGCGGTTATGATTTCAGCCGCCTGCCCGACAGCTTCCGGGAGAGCGATGCCCAGGGCGTCCGTGCCGCGCTGTCGGAAATCCGGGATACTGCCGGGAATATCTCCAGCCGCATGAGCCGTGCGCTGGAACAGAACCGCCAGCCCAAATCCAAAGAACAGGAGCGCTAAGGTATGGGGAAAGAAGAAAAACGTGTCCTCACGCTGGACAAATACGAGCATGGCGTTGTGGTCAACGCCCTCAATGAAATGCGAAACGACCTTCTGGAAGAACAGCGTTCCACGGACATCGTGGATGAGGTGCTGTTAAAAGCCATTGATGCCCCCACAAAGAAGGTGCGAGGACGAGATGAAGCAAGATAACCGCCAGACGCAGCTTATTCTCTGCCTGTTCGGTATTTTTCCTGTGGTATGGCTGGGGCTTCTCATAGCCCCGGCTGTATCGGGCGGATTGCCGGAGATCATCACAGCGTTTCCGGTAGCGATGAATGACCCATTTCATATCGTGCTTTGTGAGGACAGCCTGAAAACTGTCCTCATTGCTTTATGCGCGTATGGAATGGGCATCGGCATCTATTTCTCCACCCGGCGCAACTACCGTAAGGGTGAAGAACACGGCTCTGCCAAGTGGGGCGACGCCAGAACCGTGGACAAGAAATACCGGGATAAAAGGCCGGAGCAAAACAAGCTGTTTACGCAGAATGTACGCATGGGTCTGGACGGAAGAAAGCACCGGCGAAATCTCAATACGGTAGTCATCGGAGGCAGCGGTGCGGGCAAGAGCTTCAACCTCGCCAAGCCCAATCTCATGCAGGCCAACACCTCATTCGTGGTGCTTGACCCCAAGGGTGAGCTGGTCAGGGATACCGGGTATCTGCTGGAGCAGAAAGGGTATGAAGTCCGGGTGCTGGATCTTCTGAACATGGAAAAGAGCTTCTGCTACAATCCTTTTGTCTACCTCCGGGATGACAACGATGTGCAAAGGCTCGTCACCAACCTGTTTAAGTCCACTACCCCCAAGGGAAGCCAGTCACAAGACCCCTTTTGGGATACGGCAGCCAGTATGCTTCTTCTGGCGCTCATTTTCTACTTGAAGTATGAAGCGCCGGAGGACGAGCAGAACTTCCCAATGGTCATGGAAATGCTGCGGGCCGCAGAAGTCCGGGAGGATGATGACTGCTATCAGTCACCGCTTGACGAGCTGTTTGAACGGCTGGAGATGCAAAATCCCGACCACATCGCGGTCAAGTATTACAAGGACTATCATTCCGGCAGCGCCAAGACCCTGAAATCCATTCAGATCACCCTTGCTGCAAGACTGGAGAAATTCAACCTTTCCTCTCTGGCGGCGCTGACTGCCACGGACGAGCTGGAGCTTCCTTCTCTGGGTGAAAAGAAAGTGGCGCTGTTTGCGCTGATCCCGGACAACGATACCAGCTTCAATTTTTTGGTGTCCATCCTTTATACGCAGATCTTCCAACAGCTATTCTGGCTGGCAGACCACAAGTATGGTGGGAGCCTGCCGGTTCCTGTCCACTTCCTGATGGACGAGTTTGCGAATGGTGTGACACGTTCTACGCCTAAAACGGTGGGAATAACCGACAAAAGCGTAGCCTAAAGTCATAAATAATTAAATAAATGTGGTTTTAGAGAACTGCATAACTGAAATCTCAAATGACGGGGTAACGCCCTGAAGGGGATTCACTAATACTCCGAATAGCGTCAGCCGAATACAGACGGATGGGGTTATAAGCTCGGGGAAGTCGTGCGAAGCACACCCTAACGCTGAAAGGCGAGGAAAGATTCGTAGAGGTACGGGTTGTGTGTGACAGTGCGGGTGGGGTTGCCATACGGTTAGAATGACCAAAAAGGCGGTCTGACAAAGATTCCGAATGTACGGCTCTAAACGAATGACTTGCAGAAATGCAAGTGTACCAATGGGTACGCAAGCGGGGCAAAGTAAAAGTTGTTAGTATGAAATGCCCTCTGTGTTTACAGGGCACAGGTATCTTAAGGGATTCCTTTGAAGATAATACTTGCAGGGCTAAAGGAACGACCTAAGTGGCAACAATCCTAAGTTATGCGGAACGTGGAAAGCAGCCAATACGGGAGCTGACTGTATCAGCGGTAAAGTACCGTAGTTGTATCGAAAAGGAAAGGGATTGAAAGAACCTTTCTACAATAAGTGCATTAGTGGCTGTGAGAGTAGAGGCACAGTACCTGTGAAGCCGTGATAATAAGCGGTAGAGGGATAGCCTCAAGCCGATACTAAGATTTTCTTTCATGCCTGTATAGTAATCACCAATAAGGAGATTTTCATAGCTGTCGTGGTGCGACTAAGAAAAAATCATTCTCCGACAAGGAGTTGGTTACTATGGCAAAACGAATTGTAAACAAAGCAGAGCGAAATGCAGAGAGGTATGACGCTAAAGAAACAGGCTACCGATTATTTGAGGACAGCCAGAATGGAAAGACATTCGACAGGCTTATGCCGTTGATTGTGTCGGAGCAGAATATCATACTTGCATATCGAAATATCTGCAAAAACAGTGGGAGTAAAACTCCCGGCACAGATGGGAAAACGATTGTAGCAATACAGTCATTGCCTATCGAATCGGTCATTAAAACCGTCAGAAATAAGTTGAACTATTATCAGCCCAAAAAGGTTAGACGAGTTGAAATCCCGAAAGACAACGGAAAAACCCGCCCATTAGGGATTCCGAGCATTTGGGACAGACTGATACAGCAGTGCATCCTACAAATACTGGAGCCGATTTGTGAAGCGAAATTCCATGAGCGGAACAATGGTTTCAGACCATACAGGTCAACGCAGAATGCAATCGCACAATGCTATAAAATGGCGCAGTTGCAGAATCTGCATTTCGTAGTAGATGTAGACATTGTTGGCTTCTTTGATAATATTGACCACAGTAAGTTGATTCGGCAGCTGTGGGGAATCGGAATACAGGACAGAAAGCTGATTATGATAATCAAGCAAATGCTGAAAGCGGAAATCCTGTTCAATGACATTACCATCACTCCCGAAACAGGTACACCACAGGGGGGATTCTATCCCCACTGCTGGCAAATGTAGTACTGAATGAACTGGACTGGTGGATTGCCAATCAGTGGGAAATGTTTAAAATCAAAGAGGGAAAAACAGGTTTAGAGTTTAACAAGACTGATAAAGAGGGAAACGTCCTCACAGTAGACAGAACGCAAAAATGGAATAAGCTGAGAGCAAAAACCGACTTGAAAGAAATGTATATCGTAAGATATGCTGATGATTTTAAGATATTCTGTCGGGATTATGCAACGGCGAAAAAAGTAATGTATGCCACAAAACTCTGGCTGGCAGAGAATCTGCATTTACAGACCAGTGAAGAAAAATCGGGTATCACAAATCTGCGGAAGAATTATACCACTTTTCTTGGTATCAAATTCAAGGTTGTACCAAAAGGCAGTAAGTGGATAATACGTTCCCACATGGCAGATAAGAGTAAAGCAAAGGTCATCAAAAAGCTAAGCGACGTTTGGAAAGACATAAAGAATCCGAGCAAACAAAGCGAAATAGACAGAAATATAAGTCTTTACAATGCAATGGTTATGGGAATGCACAATTACTACTGTATGGCAACTATGGTGTCAGCAGACTTTGCAGAAATCGCTTTTAAGGTAACGGGAAAAAGTAACGGCATGAATCATAATAACCGCTGCTACCCCATAGAACGTCAAGGCGAGATAAACAGCAAGTTTATTCAGGGAAAGTATGGGAAATCCAAGCAGTTCCGATGGATAAAGGGAAGAATGATTATCCCTGTTGGATATGTGGCTTATGAATACCCCAAATATAAAAGGCGTGAAGTCAATAAATATGTGAGGAAGCATTCAGACATCGAAAACTGTATCAGTTACGATGTTATGAAATATATGATGGAAAACGCACATCTCTACCCTACGTTGGAGATGGCAGACAACGCTCTTTCGAGATATATCGCACAAAAAGGCAAATGTGCGGTAACGCACAATGCTCTGTCAATATCAGATATGGTATGCGTGCATATCAAACCCTGTAAAGGAGAGCGAAACGACACCTACAGGAATCTGATTATCCTGTCAAAAAAGGTGTCGGAAGTGGTTGGAGCAACGAATCCCGTAAAAATCGGAAAGTTGCTTGCAGACCTGTATTTGACCGAAGAAATGAAAGAAAAAATCAATAAACTCCGAAAACACAGAGAGTTGGAAGAAATACAATTCGAGGACTATATGGGCACTAAAAAGTAATCTTAGTCGGTGGAACGCCGTGTGATGGGAAACTATCACGCACGGTGTGGAGCGGGGGAAAAGCCCGAGGTGGAAATACCAGAGGCTTACCTATCGCTATTGAGCCTGCCGGATGACTTCGATAAGATACTGGCGACCATGCGCTCCCGGAATGTGAGCGTGACCATTATCCTGCAAAACATCGCCCAGCTAAAGGCGCTGTTTGAAAAGCAGTGGGAGAGCATTCTGGGCAACTGTGACGAAATGCTCTACTTGGGAGGAAACGAAACCAGCACGCACAAGCTGATCTCAGAATCCTACCTTGGAAAATCCACGATTGACACCAACACCTACGGTAAGTCCAGCGGGCGCAGCGGCAATTACAGCACCAACTACCAGATCACCGGGCGTGAGCTGATGACGCCGGACGAGGTACGCATGATGGACAACTGTTATGCGCTGCTGTTTATCCGTGGCGAGCGTCCGATTATGGACGAAAAGTACAATCCGCTGAAACACCCCAATGTGGCCCTGACCGCTTTGGGAGGCGCACCAACCTATGAGCATGGCAAGACTGACCATGTGACCGCAACAATCTCTATCGGCGCTGTGACCGAATCCGAATTGCCGGAGCCGGAAACCGCCGTGGATGATACCATGGAGCTTCTGTCCAACGAGGAGATAGAGGCTCTTTTTCATTTAATCTAAAGGAGGAACAAAACCATGAAAAACCTGTTTCACAAGACCAAGAAGCCTGTTAACCACAACACTAAGCTGGAGCGCAAAGTCAAGAAGGGCTTCCGCTTCTACGCAACGGCTGTCCTGTCCATGACCCTTGTGCTGGGAATGGCTGTTACTGCCCACGCTGCCGGCGATCCCATCACGGTGGTCAACAACCTGTCCGATTTCATCTTTGGCCTGATCCGCGCCGTGGGCCTTATCCTGTTGGGTTGGGGCATCGTCCAGGTGGGACTTTCTCTCCAGAGCCATGACCCTTCCCAGCGTTCCAATGGTTTCCTGACGCTGGCAGGCGGTATCGTCATTACCTTCGCAAAGGAGATTCTGACCCTCATCACAGGCTAAGCGGTTATCACCAAATAATATCTGCGGGATATGCGGCAGGGCGGGAAACCGTCCTGCCGCTGTTTCGCTGAAAGGAGGAAGAAACATTGAGTGATAACTGGGTTGTCCAAAATCTTGAGAACGCTTTGAACACATGGAATGAAAAGCTGGCGGAGATCTGGCAGCTCATCACCCAAAGCCCGCAGCAATTCAAGGGCGGTGCCATTTGGGGCGTCATTGTGGACATCCACGGCGCATTGCAGGCCATTGGTCTTGCGCTGTTGGTGTTGTTTTTCGTCGTGGGCGTCATGAAAACCTGCGGCTCATTTGCAGAAGTCAAAAGGCCGGAACACGCCCTGAAGCTGTTTATTCGATTTGCGCTTGCAAAAGGTGCCGTCACCTATGGCATGGAGCTGATGCTGGCCCTATTTGAGATCATCCAAGGTGTCATTTCTACCATCATGCAATCGGCAGGCTTTGGTGCAGCGCAGCAGACGGTTTTGCCCGGCGAAATCGTCACCGCCGTGGAGGAGTGTGGTTTCTTTGAGAGTATCCCGCTGTGGGCGGTAACGCTTATCGGCGGTCTATTTATTACGGTGCTATCTTTTATAATGATCCTGACCGTCTATGGCCGTTTCTTTAAGCTGTACCTTTATACGGCGATAGCGCCCATTCCCCTCTCCAGCTTTGCCGGAGAGCCGAGCCAGAATGTGGGCAAAAGCTTCATCAAGTCCTATGCGGCGGTATGTCTGGAGGGCGCGATTATCGTGCTGGCCTGTATCATCTTCTCGCTGTTCGCGGCATCCCCGCCGACGGTTGATCCCAATGCGGCGGCAGTTTCGATGGTATGGAGCTATATCGGAGAGCTGGTCTTTAATATGCTGGTTCTCGTGGGCGCTGTGAAAATGGCCGACCGCGTGGTGCGGGAAATGATGGGCCTGTAATTTAAGAAAGGAGCGATTACAAATGGAGGTTAAAATCAACCGTGAAATCCGTAGCTATACGGAATCTATGTTTTTCGGACTGACCATGCGGCAGTTCGTTTTTTCTTTGCTGGCAGTGGTTGTTGCCGTGGGGCTGTACTTTCTGCTTCGGCCCTATGTGGGAACGGAAACCGTATCCTGGATGTGTGTGCTGGGGGCGGCCCCCTTTGCGGCGCTGGGCTTTGTATCCTACCACGGCATGACCGCCGAGCAGTTTTTGTGGGCGTGGTTCCGCTCTGAAATGCTGGAGCCGAGAGAGATCAGGTTTGAGCCGGTCAATTACTATTACGAAGCCCTCAAAGGCACTATAGAAGCCCACGAAAAGGAGGTATTGAAAGCCCATGATTAAGACCCTGAGCAATCTGTTAAAACAGGATAAGGAAAAATACAAGGTTCCCCGAAAGGTGCAGGATGTGATCCCCATCCGGCGTATGTGGAGTGACGGTATTTTTCAGGTGGGGAGCAAGTTCTCCAAAAGCTATCAGTTTTCGGACATCAACTACCAGGTAGCCAGTCTGGAGGACAAAAAGGTCATGTTCCTGGACTACTCGGAGCTGCTGAACAGTCTGGACTCCGGAGCCACCACCAAGATCACCATTAACAACCGCCGTCTGAACCGGGCTAATTTTGAGCAGTCTATTCTCATGCCCCTGCGCGGCGACAGCCGGGATGTGTACCGCAGGGAGTATAACCAGATGCTGCTGGATAAGGCCACCGGTGCCAACGGCATTATGCAGGAGAAATATATCACCATTACGGTGGGAAAAAAGAACATCGAGGACGCACGAACCTACTTTGCCCGTGTGGGTGCTGACCTGACGGCCCATTTTGCGGCTCTCGGCTCCAAATGCGTGGAGCTGGACGCGACGGAACGGCTGCGGATTCTCCATGACTTCTACCGCCAGGGAGAGGAAGCGGATTTCCATTTCAATCCGCGGGATATGATGAAGAAAGGCCATGACTTCCGGGATTATATCTGCCCGGACGGAATTGAAAAGCACAGCGATTACCTGGTACTCGGCGGAACCTTCTGCCGGGTTCTTTTTTTGAAGGACTACGCCAATTATATCAAGGACAGCTTTGTGACGGAGCTGACCGATATGAACCGGAACCTGATGCTGTCCATTGATGTGGTTCCGATCCCCATGGACGAGGCCGTGCGGGAAGTGGAAAACCGTCTGCTGGGTGTGGAAACGAACATCACCAACTGGCAGCGCCGCCAGAACGCCAATAACAATTTCTCTGCCACCATTCCCTATGATATGGAGCAGCAGAGAAAGGAAAGCAAGGAATTTCTGGACGACCTGACCGCTCGTGACCAGCGCATGATGATGGCGGTGCTGACGATGGTTCTCATCGCCGATACCAAGGAACAGCTTGATGCCGATACCGACGCCGTGCTTTCCCTGTCACGCCAGAAAATGTGCCAGATGGCGGTGCTGAAATTCCAGCAGCTTGACGGTCTGAATACAGTGCTGCCCATCGGCAGCCGGAAGATCAATGCGTTCCGTACCCTGACTACGGAGAGCCTTGCGGTGTTCATGCCCTTTAAGGTGCAGGAGATTCAGGACAAGGGCGGCATCTACTTTGGAGAAAACGCTATTTCCCATAACCTTATCATGTGCAACAAAGCCAACCTGCTCAACCAGTCGGCTTTCCTGCTGGGCGTTCCCGGTTCCGGCAAGTCCTTCTCTGCCAAGGAATTGATTGCCTTTCTTATGCTCAACACCGATGATGATATTCTCATCTGTGACCCGGAGGGCGAGTTCGCCCCGCTGGTGGAGGCGATGGGCAGCGACATCGGCACAGTCATCAGCGTGGCCGCAGGCGGCAAAGACCGTTTGAACGCCATGTATATGGTGGAGGGTTACGGCGAGAACAACCCGATTGTGGAGAAATCGCAGTTTATCATGTCGCTGGTGGAGCAGATCGACAAGCACGGCGTTGGCCCGCAGCACAAGTCCATCATTGACCGCTGCACGGCTTTGGTTTATCAGGAAGCGGAGGAAACCGGCATTATCCCGACCCTCTGCACCCTGCGCGAAAAGCTGATGGAACAGCCGGAGGAAAAGGCCAGAGAGATTGCCCTGTCGCTGGAGCTGTTCACCACCGGTTCCCTGGATATTTTTGGTCATGGCAGCAATGTGGATTTGGATAAGCGAGTGGTAGTGTTCAATATCCATGACCTGGGTGAGCAGTTGAAGCCTACCGGCCTTCTGGTTATCACCGACACCATGCTCAACCGCGTTACGCTGAACTGGAAGCGCGGAAAGCGCACCCATGTGTTCATTGACGAGTTCCATGTGGTCTTTGAAAATGAGTACAGCGGCAACTTCTTCAACAGCGCATGGCGGCAGTTCCGAAAGAGAAACGCCTACCCGACGGCCATCACGCAGAACGTGGAGTATCTGCTGGATTCCGTGCAGGCCAGCACCATGCTTTCCAACTCGGAGTTTATCGTCATGCTCAATCAGGCTGCCTCTGACCGGGAGAAGCTGGCGCGGCTTTTGAATATCTCCAATGAGCAGATGAGCTATGTCACCAACGCCGACGCCGGGTGCGGACTGATTAAGTACGGTTCCGCTTTGGTTCCGTTTGTCAACCGGTTCCCGAAAGACACCCAGCTCTATAAATTGATGACCACCAAACCGGGCGAAGGCGTGTTCGGCGGCAGAGGAAAGGAGGAAACAGCGTAATATGGCAGAAATCAAATTCAGTTCTAAGGCACACCGGGATTTCTTTGTGGAAATGATGGGTAAGTGCCGGAAAAATGACACCTATCACCGGGCGTTCTTCTATGTAATGGGGATTGCTTCGGAAACAAGAGCCAATATCAACCGGATGTTTGACTTCAAGAATGACTGGATCATGCCGGAGGGTATGCACGGCGGCTGGCAGACCAGCGGAACCGTCAGGGTATGTCAGCTTGCCTTTAATCTCTGGAATGGGTACAGCGGAGAACGGCAGGGCGATGAATTTACGCCTAATGACCTGTTTTGCTGTGAGTTTGCCCCTTATTTTATGGAGGGCATCAAAATCAGATACCCCGAATACTGCCGGGATATTTCTGCATCTAAAAATCAACCCGATTATGCGCGATAATCAGAAACGGAGGTACTTTATGAAACAGAAACTTTTGCTTTGCGGGGCGGCTGTATTTGCCGTCCTTTTTCTTTTCTCCGGCATTATGCTGGGACGGCAGCTTTCCGATCAAAAACAGAGCGCCGAAGCCTTTGACAATATCGCAGATATGGTAGTGGACGAAACGGAGCCGGATGCTACTGAACAGCCGGAAGAACCCGGCGAAACGGTAGCCCCGCCTGCCTTAACTGCCTATGAAAAATATGCCGCCGTCTATGAGCAGAACCCTGACTTTGTGGGCTGGATTTCTATTGATGGCACCAATATCAATTATCCGGTCATGCAGACGCCGAGCAATCCTGATTTTTATCTGAAGCACGCCTTTGACAAATCGTACAGCGACTATGGCGTACCCTATGTGCAGGAGAACTGCGACCTGGAACAGTCCGATAATGTAGTAATCTACGGACATCACATGAAAAACGGCTCCATGTTCTCTGACCTGTGCAAGTATGAGAGCGAGGATTTCTACCAGAAGCATAAGACCGTCCACTTTGACACACTGGCAGACTTTGGTGAGTATGAGATCGTTGCTGCATTCAAGACGGTGGCCTACTCTCAGGAGGGGTTCAAGTATTATCATTTTGTCAATGCGGAGGATGAAGCAGCCTTTGACGAGTTTATCGCAGAGTGCAAAGCTCTCGCCCTGTATGACACGGGCGTAACCGCTGAGTACGGCGATAAACTGATTACCCTTTCCACCTGTGAATACAGCCGCACCAATGGCAGAATGGTCATTGTTGCAAAGCTGGTGGTGCCGTCCGCTGAGGAGGTGGACGCCGATGCCGGACATTAAAACGCGGGATACTGTCAAGGGTACGATTAAAACGCTGGATAAAGCAGCGATTGCTGGGGAACGCATGAAAGAAGCCTATGTACGAACCAAGAAAAAGGCTGAGCATGGCGTATATTCTGCGGAAAGCTCCCCGGAGGAATATGCGGCTGACCGCTTTTCGGGCGGTACGGAAACAGTCACTTATGAAGCCGCCCACCAGTTTGACAAGCAGGGCCGTAAAGGCGTCCAGGCGACCAGGGAGAACATTTCCAAGGCAAAAGAGCATTTTGAACAGCGTAAAGTCGGTTCGGAACAACCAAAAGCGGGAGCAGGACAGCACAGTCCAAACACTGAGCAGCATGGGGCGGTAATGGAGCAGCGCAAAGCAGACCTGCCGAAAAAGCAGGCCCGTGAAAAAGCGGCGGATCGTGTCCGCCGTCGCTCTGCGGATACGGCCCGTCAGTCTGTGAAAACCGCCGACCAAGAGGTTCAGGCCATTAAGACTGTAGAGCGTGGTGATAAGACCATTAAGCAGTCTGCCAGATCCACCGGAAAAGCTACAGTTAAGACGACACAGAAATCCATTAAGACTGCCCAGCAGACAGCCAGAACGACCATCAAGACCAGTCAGACCACAGCAAAGGCGGCACAGAAATCCGCCCAGGCAGCGGCAAAGGCTTCTCACCGGGCGGCTCAGGCAGCCCGTGCAGCGGCAAAGGCAACTGCAGCTGGTATTAAGGCCGCGGCAAAAGCTACTGCTGCGGCAGTAAAAGCAATTATCGCGGCAACCAAAGCACTGGTTGCCGCGATTGCTGCAGGTGGGTGGATTGCCGTGGCTGTCATTGTCATTATCTGCCTGATCGGGCTGATCGTTGGTTCCTGCTTTGGGATTTTCTTTTCTGGTGAGGATACCGGCACCGGGCAGACCATGCAAACGGTGGTGCGGGAGATCAACGAGGATTACGAAAACCAGCTTGACACCATCAAGGCCAATATCTCATATGATGTGCTGGAAATGTCCGGCTCCCGTGCCGTCTGGCCGGAGGTGCTGTCTGTCTATGCAGTCAAGACCACCACCGACCCGGACAATGCCATGGATGTGGCTACAATGGACGATTCACGAAAGGCCATTCTGAAGGACATCTTCTGGCAGATGAATGAAATCTCCTCCCGAACAGAAACCAACACCGAAACGGTGATCGAGGAATCAGACGACGGCAACGGCAACATCGTGGAAACCACAACCACCGTTACCCGAACCACACTGTATATCACGGTCAGCCATAAAACCGCCGAGGAAATGGCTGACCATTTTAATTTCAATGCCGACCAGCAGGCGCAGCTTGCAGAGCTATTGGCAGATGAAAACAATTCCCTGTGGGCGGCAGTGCTGTACGGAATCGGCGTCAGCGATGACGCGATTGTTGCCGTGGCATTGTCGCAGGTGGGTAACATCGGTGGGCAGCCGTATTGGTCATGGTACGGCTTTGAGGGCCGTGTGGAATGGTGTGCTTGCTTTGTGAGCTGGTGTGCCAACGAGTGCGGCTATATCGAAAACGGCATCATTCCAAAATTCGCAGGTTGTGTGAACGGCGTCCAGTGGTTCAAAGACCGTGGCCAATGGGCCGACAACAGCATCGAGCCGACACCGGGCATGATTATCTTCTTTGATTGGGATTCCCCGAATGGCTCCTCCGGGTCGCAAGATGGTCTTTCCGATCATGTGGGTATCGTGGAGAAATGCGAAAACGGAATTGTCTATACCATCGAGGGAAACTCAGGAGATGCTTGTCGCCAGCGGCAGTATCCTGTGGGATACTATGAGATCCTGGGTTATGGTATTCCTGCCTATTAAGATTAGGCAAAAGAAAAACAGAGGCGATATTGCCTCTGCTTTATTCTTTTGCCTTACATAAACCTATTACGGTTGCTTCTACAACTAATAATTCTTTTTCGCTTAGCGTATCCAGTAGTGCGTCAAGTTGTCTGCGTGCAGTACTTTTTTCAGCTTTTTTATTTGGGAATATGTATTGATCTACTGAAATGTCAAACATCGTAACCAGCTGGATGAATAACTGCAAGCTCGGAATTTGTCCTTCATTTTCGATAGCCTGAATATGGCGAGGTGCATAATCAATCTTTTCAGAAAGCTGCTCTCTTGTTATGCCTTGTGATTCACGTGCCTTCTTTATTGCCATCCCTATCGGTTTGAAATCAAACTCTGTAAAGTCGGAAAATCCATTTTTACCATCGCTCATAAGTTCACCGCCTGTCCTTTTCATTCCGTTTGTTATATTATACGGAAATGAAATCTCTTATTAAACGATGTGAAATCTCTGATAATAAGATATATAATCTCTACATATGAGATATAAAAATTCACAACTGCATAGTTGATGCTGTTCAAACAAAAGATTATAATGGAAACGTACTGATTTTGATGAACGGAAGTACTGGAAAGGGTCGATTGGACTTTTTGGGGCCTTTTCACATATAAAAAACAGGATAAAGTAAACTTGATAAGAATTGAAAGGGGTTTTATACGATGAACTTACTTATTTATGGCGCTGGTGTAATAGGATGCCTATATGCGGCATTGTTCAGTGATGCCGGACACAATGTCACCATATACGCAAGAGGGCAGCGACTGGAAATTTTAAAGAAAAATGGGTTGCTGTACTCTCAGAATAATAGAATTATGAAAGCGGAATTAACGATCATTGATAAATTGGAAGATGACGATTTATATGACTTTATATTTTTGCCTGTCAGAGAAAATCAAGTCCATATTGCATTAAGGGAGCTAAAGAATAATGGCTGCCCCACTATTGTTACAATGGTCAACACACTGGAACCATACAGTAATTGGGAAGAAATTTGTGGAAAAGGCAGAATTGTTCCTGCGTTTCCGGGGGCGGGCGGCAGTTTTGATGAAAATGTGCTCCACGCATCTCTTACTCCGAGGTTTATTCAGCCAACAACTTTTGCTGAGATTTCGGGAGAAAAAACGGAAAGATTGTTGAAATTGGCATCTCTCTTTAAGCAAGCTCATATACCATATCAGATTGTGCAGGATATGCACGCCTGGCAATTGTGTCACTTAGCAATGGTTGTACCGATTGCAGATGCTTATTATATGGCAGACAACCCAGAAAAGGCGGGGTATGACGGAAAAGTAATGCTTTATACTGCAAAACAAATGCGGTGTAATTTTTCAGCACTTCATAAATTAGAAATAAGATTAACTCCGCCTAAAATGAATTTCTTTCGTCTTACACCGGTTTCTATATTGAGCATGGGATTGAGTTTCGTGTTCAGAAGCAAATTTGGAAATATGTTCATGTATCGGCATTCAATGAAAGCACCAGATGAGATGAGGCAACTACATGACCAGTTTTATGGATATATTCAGAGAAATTTAGCATAAATAAAACCCGCCTGATTTGAAAATACATAGTCAGGCGGGTTTTATTTATATACCACGGAACCATTTGCTATTTCTCGGTAGCGTTGTTCACTTGATTGAGAACAGATTTTTTGGAGATAGCTACATGAGCCTTTCGATATTCTTTCGGAAGGACACCGAAGAAGTCTTGAAAAGCTATTGTAAATTTACTTTGGCTTTCATATCCGACCATTTTTGCTATTTGAGAAATGCTTTTCTCAGACTCTCTTAACAAAACTGCTGCTTTTTCCATTCGATGCTCCTTGGTATGAGCTGCGATGGAAGAACCATAGACGGCTTTGAAAACAGATTTCAATGTTGAGGAATTCATCAGATATTTTTTTGCCAGTTCATCTATAGTGATGCGTTTGTCCAGATTATCTACAAGCTCATTATGAATCAGCTTAATCGTATGAATTTGATCAGCCTGATACTGTGTTGGGTTGCCTTTGGTTGAGGGTGAAAGACTGTATAAATATAGCAGAAGCTCCTGAACCTTTAGCTTAAAGTAAGCCAAGCGAAGGGACTCTGGTAAATCAAATAATCCGTTAAAAAGGGTATTGGTATGTTCGCTTCCGGGAAAGATGGAAAGATCTCCGTTTGCACAAAACTTTTGATACAAGAAATCTCCGGTAATAGGCGTTCCGTATAACGCCTCCGGCTGTTCCAGTTTCAATATTTGTGTGTCAATGCATACTACAATTCCTTCATAGTATCCTAAAGGTAAGGAGATTGCTGAATCAGAACAGAGTGACAATGTATGGATGGAGAAATCCCCTGGTCCTAAATAAAGAACACGCTTGTCTTTCATTTCCCAGCCAATGCGACCTTGTCGGCAATAGTTAATCTCTATGACAGAGTCAATGGCATCATGTTGGAGTACAGCCCTGTCGGTCAGCAGACAAAAGAAAGACAAATCAATTCCCGGATAGATGGAATAGTTTTCTATTTTTCCTTTGCCGTGAAGCACCATCTCAGAGTATTCTGGAAATATCTTTGCCGCATCATCTTTATAAGTATATTTTTGTTCCAGCAGTATCTGATTCGGAATGTCCTCAAGTTTTTTTTCAATTTCAATCTTTGATGGATAATACACTGTTTCCTCCTAAGTTTCCGGGCAGGTGATTTCCATAATTTTCTCTATCGCCAGATGTAAAAGGCGGCTTTGCTCTGTATCAGCAGCCTTATAATATACTTCTTTTCCCTCTCTTCTGCTGACAATTAATCCTCTGTCTTTCAGCTGGCGCAGATGATGGGACACTGCCGGACTGGTCATATCAACCAGTGCAGAAATATTGATGACACATTCTTCGCAGTGACACAACAGCCAGTAGATGCGAATTCTGCTGCTGTCCCCAAGTAGCTTGAACACATCCGCAACAGTTTGGAAAGTATCTGTTTTATCCAATGCTGTTTTTAACTGCGTTATTTCGTGATTATCATTATGGTGATGAGGTAAAATATCTGCAGGCATTACACCGGCTCCTTTCAATTCATATCTGTGTACTCTGCGTGTAAATTGATTTTACCATATTCATTTCAATTAAACAAGTGCTTAATTTTTGAATAGAATAGCCCAAACGGAAATGATATTCGCCCAAATGGTAGGTTATGCTGTTATGCTATTGACTTATGCTTGCCAGAATCATATAGTAAAGGAGCATCAGTTAAATGAGTGCTTAATTGTTTAATACAGATTCTGAAAGGAGATAATCCAATGAAAAAGACCTACAAAATTGAAGTTGATTGCGCTAACTGTGCAAACCTTATGGAAGAAGCTACACGCAAAACCGCTGGTGTTCAGAATGCCACGGTTAACTTTATGACTCAGAAAATGATTGTTGAGTTCGAGGATGGTCAGGACCCTAAGGCTGTTATGCTTCAGGTGCTGCGAGCCTGCAAAAAGGTTGAGCCTGACTGTGAGATCGAGTTGTAAAAAAATTGTCTGTAAAAGCGCTCTAAACGCGATTTTGCGGATAGGGCGCTTTTATCAGACCAATAGTTAAACAAATAAGCAATAGTTGAATTAGTGTATTTGGGGTATACTACATTTTATCTTTTGCAGAAAGGAACGGACAAAACGAAATGAAGAATGGATTGATGCCCCAAGCTATGTGGCTATGCTTTCGAGGCTCCTTTGCACGGGAAGTGCATCGTATGAGTAAAGAAGAACCTCGAATAGTAATGGCGAAAGCCAGAAAACGCTATCAGAAGGTTTTAATGACAATCCCCGAATTTGAAACGGGCGATCCCTTTCTTACCAATATTTTGAGTGCGGCAATGCTGGCATCGGTATATCTGGAATTGACAGAGAAACCAAACCTTGAACAAGTTACTGATTTTTATCACCATGCTATGACTAACAATATAATTATGAGGTGTTACCTTAAAAGGGGTAGCAAGTACACAGCAAAAGCGCAGGCAAAGTTGAAGCGACAGGGTGAGGAAAGCGCGAGGCGGTCAGGATCAAATCCCTACACATGGTGCTTTCGCTATGAAGCAGGAAAGGACATCAACAGTTACTCAGCTATTTTTACTTACTGTGGTATCCTACACTTGTTAAAGACGTTGGATATACCCGAGATTTGTCCTGCTATGTGTACCTATGATTATGATATGGCAGATTTAGGCGGCAGCACATTTATCCGCAACCACACACTGGCGGGTGGAGGGCCATGTTGCGATTGCCATTGGACAAGAAAACTCTAAATAATAATTATTGCGATAATGAGTTCTCACGGCAGATTTCCAGACAACAATTTATAGTGCGAACTCCAACCTGCATTTCACCGCTGGTGGTGCTTTTCGCAGAAAGGAATGGTTATCAATGACAAAGAAACAGAGAATCATGCTGGCACGCATTTTGATTACGGCCTTCATGGTAATAACATTAAAATTTATTCCGATTACGGGCATTTTACAGATGGTACTCTATCTGACTGCTTATCTGGTAATCGGCTATGACATTCTGAAAAAGGCCGGAAAAGGTATTTTGAACCGCCAGATCTTTGATGAGAACTTTTTGATGGCGATAGCCACTGTAGGAGCATTTTCTCTTGCCATTTATGAGCAAAGTGGTGATTATGTTGAAGCCATTGCCGTTATGCTCTTTTATCAGATTGGTGAGCTGTTTCAGAGTTACGCCGTTGGAAAAAGCCGTCGAAGCATTAGTGAGTTGATGGATATTCGTCCTGACTATGCCAATGTGGAGAGGAATGGAACATTGGAAAAGGTTGACCCTGATGAAGTCGAAATCGGCAGCATTATTGTGGTGCAGCCTGGTGAAAAGGTACCGATTGACGGTACGGTTGTCGCGGGAACCTCCAGTCTGAACACGGCTGCTCTCACAGGAGAAAGCTTGCCCCGCGACGCAAATGTTGGTGACGATATCATCAGCGGCTGTATCAACATGACTGGTGTGCTGAAGATTCAGACTACTAAGGAATTTGGTGAATCTACTGTATCGAAAATCCTTGATTTGGTGGAAAATGCGAGCTCCCGAAAATCGAAATCCGAGGATTTCATTGCAAAGTTTTCCCGCATCTACACGCCGGCTGTATGTGCAGCAGCATTACTGCTCGCATTGATACCTCCGTTGGCTCGGATTATTGTTATGGGTGTTACACCTGAATGGGGTACATGGATTTACCGTGCTTTAACGTTCCTTGTAATTAGTTGCCCTTGTGCACTGGTTATCAGCATTCCTCTGAGCTTCTTTGCGGGTATTGGTGGTGCCAGCCGGGAGGGTATTTTAGTCAAAGGCTCTAACTATTTAGAAACACTTTCTAAATCAAAATATATTGTGTTTGATAAGACCGGCACTTTGACACAGGGTGTGTTTGAAGTAAACGGTATCCATCACAATACGATGGAGGAAGAAAGGCTGATTGAATATGCAGCTCTGGCTGAAAGCGCTTCATCTCATCCAATCAGCAAAAGTTTACAGAGAGCCTATGGCAAAGAAATTGACCGTTCGCGGGTAACAGATATTCAGGAGATCAGTGGCAACGGTGTGATTGCAAAAGTTGACGGCATGGACGTGGCTGCAGGAAATGCCAAGCTAATAAAGCGTCTGAATATAGAATATAAAGATTGTCGTTCTGTTGGTACCATTATTCATTTGGCGATTGGTGGAAAATATGCTGGGCATATCGTGATTTCAGATGTCATCAAATCTCATTCAAAAGAGGCAATTAATTCACTGAAACGGTCCGGTGTGGAAAAAACAATTATGCTTACGGGAGATGCCAAAGCGGTTGGTGAACAAGTCGCAGCTACTTTAGGGATTGATGAAGTGTACAGTGAATTGCTCCCAGGCGACAAGGTCACCAAGGTTGAAGAACTCTTGAAAGTCAAACCAGAGTACGGAAAACTTGCCTTTGTGGGTGATGGTATCAATGATGCCCCCGTTCTTTCACGCGCAGATATTGGTATTGCAATGGGAGCAATGGGCTCTGATGCTGCTATTGAGGCGGCTGATGTTGTCTTGATGGATGATGATCCTCTGAAAATTGCAAAAGCAATCCGTATTTCCAGAAAGTGCCTTCGTATTGTGCGTCAGAACACGGTATTTGCGATTGCGGTAAAATTTATCTGCCTTGCTCTTGGTGCTCTTGGTATTGCAAATATGTGGGCAGCAATCTTTGCTGATGTCGGTGTCATGATTCTGGCTATTTTAAATGCTATTCGGGCTCTGTTTGTAAAGAAGGTTTGACCTGCTGAAAGGAGGTTTTTCAAAATGGAGAAAACCAGCTTGAGGCCCGCACTTACTATGCCGCAAGAAGAAATGTGTTCCTTGGCTGATTTTTTTAGAATTTTGGGAGACCCCACTCGTGTGCAGCTTTTGCTCTTGCTCTCCCAAAATGGATATTGTGTGAGTGAGCTGGCCCAGAGCCTGAACATTTCTCAGTCCGCTGTGTCACATCATCTCAGAGCGTTGAAGATTAAACGACTGGTAGTCGGACGAAGGGTAGGAAAGTATGTGATCTACTCGCTTTCCGATAATCACGTTTCATCGATCATATCTCAGGGATGGGAGCATATTCAGGAATCAGCTTTGTCACGAAAGTTTCGCAAAAAGAAGTAAATTGTGATACGAAAAAAGGCGGCTAATAGTTACCGCCTTTTTTCACTTAAACAAATAGAATTTAATGGATTAGAAGAATTGAATAGGTGATGGGAAAGAGGATGCGAAATGGAAAACAAAAAAACGATTCTTCTTGTAGATGATGAAGTAAAGATAACACAAGTTTTAACTGCATATCTGGAGAAAGCCGGTTATCAAACAGTATGTGCTCATGATGGCAAAGAAGCATCAAGGCTGTTGCAAAGTCAGTCATTTTCACTGATTATTCTCGATTTGATGCTCCCTGATATATCTGGTGAATCTCTATGTCGTACGATTCGTACGCATTATCGAACTCCGGTTATTATGCTGACTGCAAAGAGTGAGGAAGCAGATATTCTGGATGGTCTACAGCTTGGTGCAGATGATTACATTACAAAACCATTCAGCCCTAAAATTGTTGTGGCTAAAGTGGAGACTATTTTACGACGTACGGAGAGTGACTTTCTTGTAAGTGCTCCGATTTCCTATGGAAACGGATTTCTCCAAATAGACTATCAGAACATGTTGGTAAGGCGTCAGGGAGAAATCATTCATTTGACACCCACAGAGTATCAGATTCTATTTACGATGGCCAAAGCGCCTCATCGGATTTTTACAAGAGATCAGCTCATTAGTTTTGCTCTAAATGATGATTTCGGTGGATATGATCGCAGCATTGATACATTCATTAAAAGTATTCGCAGTAAAATAGAACCTGATCGAAAGAAACCAATATTTATTATCACGGTACATGGTCTCGGATATCAGTTCTTAGGACGGAAGGATACAGGTGAAAATGAATGCGAACATTGCGAACTCAAATAACAATTCTCTTTACAACTTTTCTGGTCGTTGCATTGATATTGTTTACGCTATTTTTTAATGGTGCGGTAGACAAGCTGTTCGAGATGTATGCCAATGAACAAAGGCAGAAACAAGTCCAACAAATCCAGGAGCAGATCAATGAGCAGTACAGCCCACTTTGGGGATATAATGTATCTGGACTGGAGGTTATCGGTAATGCAGCTTTACAAAATGGTCTGATTGTCCACGTCCAGACACTAAAGGGTGAGTTGGATTGGGATATATCTGTACACAAAACACAAGAATGCCAGCTTGTGCTTCAACACGCAGAAGAAAATATGCATAGTCGTTATCCTTCTTTTAATGGCTCTTATACAGAGCAAAACTATGACTTGCTTTATGATGGAAATACGGTAGGATATTTGACTATTGGTTATTATGGACCTTACGCATTGAATGATTCAGAATTAGAACTGATTAACTCATTGAACCGCACTCTGATTGGATTGGGGTTGATTTTTACTGCATTTGCTGCATTGCTTGCTATTTTGATATCGCGATTTTTTCTGCGTCCTATTTCTGAGGTAGTCAATTCTACCGCCAAGATTGCGCAAGGAGAATATGGAGAAAAAATTGAAATCAAGCTCAAAACAAAGGAAATTTCCTCTTTGATTCATTCGGTCAACGAAATGTCTGAAATGCTTCAGTTAAGGGAACAGCAAAAGCGTCGTATGACAGCGGATATCGCACATGAATTACGTACGCCGCTGAGTAATCTACAAAGCCATGCGGAAGCTGTCATGGACGGAATTTGGGAGCCTTCTCCCGAACTGTTTCAAAGCATTCATGAAGAAATTCTTCGCTTAACACGGATTGTAGAACAACTTCGTGAACTCAATGATTTAGAAAGTCATCATATGGACTTATATTTTGAGCGTGTAGATATCCAGGAATTGTTTGAAAGTGTTTCTATTGACTTTGCAGCACAATTTCACAATAAAGGGGTTCATTTGCTTCGGACATGCTCTAACGAAACAAGTACTCTTATTTGCGATCGGGATAAAGTAAAACAATGTCTGGTCAATCTATTGTCTAACGCTTTGCGTGCAACTTCTCAGGATGGAAGTGTTACACTTTCCAGTGAGACTATAAATGGCTATGTATGTCTCTCTGTGGTTGATACAGGTATTGGTATGAACAAACAGGATTTGGAGCAGATGTTTGAGAGATTTTATCGAGCTGATCCATCAAGAAACAAACACACTGGTGGGATGGGAATCGGGTTGGCTATTACAAAAGCGATTGTTGAAGCCCATGGTGGGAAGATTTCAGCAACAAGTATACCAAATAGAGGAACAACAGTTACGATGTCTTTTCCGTTGAGAATGGTTTAGTTAGATAAGGAAGCGTTTTCCTGCACAGTTCTTCAGATGTGGTATCTAAGATTGCTATTAAATCCAATGGATTGCCACAATTGGCTTGGACGATGTGTCTAATGGATTAACAGACATATGAAGAAAATATGAGAAATGAAGCGAAACATGGAGGCTTTATTCTATGAATAGGTTTACAAAATATGTAAGTTCACAATTCAAAAATCCAAGAGGATTCGGAGGAGTAATAATCAGTATTATTCAGAATGTGCTCAATAGAGCTATGTATAATGATGCTGCTACAATAGTTAGTTTAAAACATGATGACAGAGTTTTAGATATTGGTTACGGAAACGGATATTTATTACAAATACTGTATAAGAAACAGGTAGTTGATCTGTATGGCATAGACATTTCTGATGATGCAAAGAAAATGGCTACAAAGAAAAATAAAAAAGCATTTAGGGATAACCACTTGCATTTATCTGTTGGAGATTGCTGTAGTCTACCATATGAAGAAAGCACTTTTGATGCCGTGACATCAATTAATACTATATATTTTTGGAATGATACAGTCAAAGGTTTATCTGAGATTCGTCGAACGCTTAAGAATGGAAAGTCCTTTTATAATATAGTTTATACAAAAGAGTATTTAGATACGATTAAATATACGCAAATTGGGTACAAAAAATTTGAACTAAATGAACTGAAGGAGTATGGTAAGCAGGCTGGTTTTGAGAATGTAGAAACAAAAAAAATTATGAATGGAAAGGGCTTTGTGGTGATATACACAAAGTAATGGAGAAGAAGATAGACCTGGTTCGTAAATATGATAAGAAAACAAATGATATTTGCGACGGGCAGATGCCATACTCATAATTTCCTCATATTTTATATGTACAATGTAAATATTCCAGATTGATTCAGCCATAAGTTGAGTGCCTTCTTGTTCCTCTTTCAGAAGCTGCCTTTCTGGATTTACATATATGGCAGGGATTGTATCATCGACAGGTACAATCCCTGCTTTTGCTCATATAATCCACATATCTGCTTTGTATAATACTGAATGTTATATTGTCACACCGAAAAAGAGGAGGTTCGATATGAGCAAGATAAACAGATTAATGCATTTTTATAATAAGAACATATCATATCAACGCAAGAACGGCATTTGGAGAAGCAGACATGTCGCTATTTTAATAGCATGCCTCATTATGCTTACTCCTCTAAAAGTGATTGCTGCAGAAGAAAACTTAAATGTTAACGAGTTTCCACAACTCCAGTCAGAAACGGCAGTTTTGATGGATGCAGAAACCGGACAAATCCTTTACCAAAAAGAGATGAATAAGAAAATGTATCCGGCCAGTATTACAAAAATCGTAACCGGAATGCTGGCACTTAAAAATGCGCAGCTTACAGAAACCATTACCATGTCTTATGATGCGGTTTTTTCCATTGATCGGGATAGTCAAGCCATTGGGTGATATGTATATGTCGGATGTCACCACAGATGATATTCGTGTAGCGCTGATTCCGGCATCCCAAAAATCCGCTTCTGTTTATAACAAGGTAAATATGCTCTTTAAGTGCATTTTCTATTCTGCAGAGCGAAGCGAACTGCTTGACTATAATCCTTCTGCCGGCATATCAGCAAAAGGAGGCACACCGGCTAAGGATAAAGATGCACTTACTGATGAACAGGTAAAGGTTCTTCTGGATACTGTTCGTGAATTACCGCCGTATCTATTTATTATGATCGGACTATACTCCGGGCTGCGGCGTGAAGAAATCCTTGGTCTGCAATGGGATTGTGTGTTTCTTGACACTCGAACACCATATATTGCAGTACGGAGAGCATGGCGGTCCGAGCATAACAGGCCAGTGGTTTCGACGGTGCTAAAAACTCCAGCGGCCAAAAGAGAGATTCCCATTCCCAAGTGTCTTGTGGACTGCTTGTGGGAGGCCAAGAAGAACTCTATATCCGATTATGTGATTGCAGACAGCAAAGGAGAGCCATTAGCATATTCTCAATTCCAGAGATTATGGAAATATGTTACGGTTCGTTCTACCAAAGAGAGAACCTGCTATAAGGTGATAAATGGTCAGCGGATCAAGTACACGAAAAAGCCTGCTTTGGGAACGCACCAGAAGAACAATCCGAATATTGTTTATACAATGGACTTTGAAGTGACCCCGCACCAGCTCCGTCACACTTATATCACCAATTTGCTTTATGCCGGAGTAGACCCTAAGACGGTTCAGTATCTTGCAGGGCATGAGAACAGCAAAACGACTATGGACATTTACGCCAAGGTGAAATATAATAGACCCGAAGAACTCATCGGTGTAGTTAATCGTGCATTGACGTAAAATGGGCAAAGGATTTACCCCACTTTTACAGTTAACAGATGGGGGAACTTAGGAGGCAAAACGCTGAAAAGCCCGTAAAATCAAGGGTTTCTATGAAAGAAACATGAGAAGTACGGTCTGAAGGCCGCACGCCGCGCGCCGCAGTTCAGCAAGCGCTGAATTTCCGCCTGCCAGCTTTCCGCGCGAAGGCTGCGAGCCATGCAACACAACCCGTGCCGCAATGCCTTCCTGGCAATGCGGCACGGGTTTTCTTATTTCCCGGCTCTGATCATGGGCCGGAAAACGTCCACGGCCCGTTTTATCCGGGGAAGGAGCTTTATGCAGACAGAACAACTCGATCTGGGCGGAATCCCCGCCCTTGTGTGGGGACCGCCGAGCGATGGGGCGGTCGTTGCCGTCCACGGCAATTTGTCCCACAAAGCCGATACGCCCATTCAGCTGCTTGCCGAAGCCGCGTCCGCCCGGGCGCTGCAGGTGCTCAGCTTCGATCTGCCCGGACACGGCGGCCGCAAAGACGAGCCTGCGCCGTGCAGGATACAAGTCTGCGTACCCGAGCTTAAGGCCGTGATGGGGTACGCCAAAAAGCGCTGGGCGCACGTGGGCCTGTTCGCCTGCAGCCTGGGAGCCTGCTTCAGCCTGGCAGCCTACGCGGACGAGCCGCTGGAACAGGCGCTGTTCCTTTCCCCTGTCTTGGATATGCGGCGGCTCATTGAAAACATGATGGGCTGGTTCGGCGTAACACAGGAGCGCCTGTGCCGGGAACGGGCCATAGAAACACCCACCGGAGAAACGCTGTACTGGGATTACTACTGCTATGTGAAAGAACATCCCGTGCGCCGCTGGGACACGCCCACATCCATTCTATGCGGCGGACGGGACGAGCTGTGTGAGCCGGATGTCACCGCCCGTTTTGCCCGGCAATACGGCTGCAGGCTGCTGACACGCCCCGAAGCGGGCCATTATTTCCACACGCCAAAGGAGCTGGAGGCTCTGCAGCAATGGCTGACGGCAAGCCTTTGAGCAGAAGGCATATTCAAACAGAACAGGAGGAAAGAGCATGGCAATGGAAAAAATCACAGAAAACGGAGTCGCCATCGCCCTTGTAACAGGCACGTGCGCACTGACGGACGAGCAGACGGCGCTGGACTTGATCATGGAAGCGCGCTACACACTGGGCGCAGAGCGCATCGCCATTGAAAAGGCCGCTGTTTCGCCGGATTTTTTCATTTTGAGCACGGGCCTTGCCGGGGCCGTACTGCAAAAATTCATCAATTACGGCGCAAAGCTGGCGGTGTACGGCGATTATTCCGGATATACCAGCAAACCCCTGCGGGATTTTATCCGCGAGAGCAACCGGGGCCGGGATATCTTTTTCCCCGCCACCCGGCAGGAAGCCATCCTCCGTCTGGCCGGGGTGTGACCGCGTGCGGCGCGGCAGCCGCGGACGCTTTCCGCCACGCCGTGCCCGCACCGAGGCCGCAGCCATACCGCTTGGCAAAGCCGGGGCTTGAACAAGTTCAAAAAGGTAAAGCAAAACCCGCCGCGTTCCAAAAGAGTGCGGCGGGCTGCAGCTTGTCGAAAAAGCTTCGCTTTTGCGCCAAGCTGCCTACGAACAGGGCCTGCGGCCCCGTTCGCCGTGCACGGCGCGGGGTTATTTTAAATGAAAAAAGGGGCGTCTACACGCTAAGAGCCGCGCTTTCAGCGCGGTTGCGCTCCGACACGCGCCTGCGGTCGCAGTCTCCACCCCTTTTTCAAACTTTTTTCCCGGATATTTCTTTTACCTCTCCGACTTTTTCAGCAGTCTGAAACCCGCCGCACTCCAAAAGAGTGCGGCGGGCTGTTTTCTATATAATAGACGCGCTTACGCTGCGGCGTTTGCCTGCGCCTCGGCCACGCGGCTGTCCGCGTCGGCCTGTGCCTGCGCAACGCGCTCGTCGGCTTCGGCCTGTACCTGTGCAACGCGTTCCTCCGCTTCCGCACGGGCTTGCTCCGCGGCAGCTTCGGCTTCATCCAAGCGGGCCTGCCACTCGGCCTCCAGCGCCTCAAGCTCGGCGTCACGGGCAGCGCTGCTCTGTTCGCTCTGCCAGCCGGCAAGCTCTTCGGCGTCCATATAATATCCCGCGTCATCCACATAGATGCGTTCCGTCACGCACTGGGCCAGCTGCTCCGCCGTCATATCCGCCTGATAGGATCCCTCCACGGCCAGGCTGTACAGCGGTGTTTCTGTATCCCGGCTTTCCCGCATATACAGGCTGATATACGGGTCGCGCACGCCCGTGGCGCGCACGGCTTCAATGACAGGCCGGCACGCGGCCACAAATTCCTCCCGGGTGGCCCACGTTCCTTTCAGCTCGGCGCTCACACCCACGTAATCGCCCGCCTTCAGATCCGCCGCGCCGGTCACGTCTTCCGGCGTGCGCAGCTCACCCAGGTGAACGTCATAGGTGACATTCACAATATCTCCGTTGCCCTTGAGCCGGGCGTAGGTCGCTTCGTACAGCTCCTGCTCCACCCGCTGCTCGGCGGCACTGCGCCCCGGCCCGGCATATTGCAGTGCCACAGGCACACATGCCGCTCCCAGCGCTGTGACAATCAGCAGAAAACACACGAACATGGAGAGAAAGTCATATTTCAGCCGCATGCCTTTGGCTGTGGACGCCGCGAAGATCACCTCGCAGCCCAGCGCCACCAGTACCAACGGCGACAGCTTGAACAGCAGAAGAAAATCCACATTGGGGAAGAACAGCCCCACGCACAGCGCCGCGCCTACCACTACCAGCGCAAGGCCCATGGTGAGCGTGCCCACCCGGCGCACCGGGCGCGCCGGCTCGTACACCGGCATGTCAGAGGGCGGGGTATCCAAAGCCGCCGGCTCCTGCGGTGAATCCGGAGCCTCCTGCACGGCGGAGACCCGGTTCTCGTTCTCAGCCATTGCTTCCGTCCCCCTTGAACGCGGTGTAATCATCCCCGGATGCATCCTCGTGCCGGGAAGGCCCCTTTACCAGATACAGCCCCAGCAGGATAATGAGCACGGCGATCACAAGGGTTGGAATGCCGTCCATGATATTGCCCAGCCAGACCAGCCCATAGGTGCGGTACAGATCCCACAGCAGAGGACGCAGAAATGTGTTGTACAGAATGTACGCCCCCAGAAAGATAAGCAGGCCGCCGAACAGGTTGTGACGCCTGGCCACAACATTTTTCCAGTTGGAACCGGCAATGCTCTCCACATCGAACAGATAGGCGTCCGGGTTTGCCGCCACCTGCTCGGGCGTCTGCGCGCGCAGATTGAAAGTATCGAAGAACGAGTAAGCCCAAATGATGGGCGCAAGGATGCCCAGGATGCCCATATTCAGCAGCGACGCCACAAAGATGAGGCCCCAGAAGGCAATCATCACGGACAGGCCGCGTTTCATATAACCAAGATACATCTCTCCCGCGCCGGGCAGGCAGGCGAAGCAGAATGTCAGAAATCCACTTTTTCTTTGCATGATATGTCTCTCCCTTGTCTTATTTCGCATCTGCCGGGGCGGCGTCCGCGCGCGGCAGGATATTCGTGATTGCGGCGCTGATGGAGTCTCCCGCACTGCGGAAGAAATCATTCACGCGCGTTGCGGCGCTGATGGGCGCCGTGATCCGGGCCGGCTCCTGCTGGCGGATGGTGCGGTCCGGCACAAGGCTGTTGAATACGCCAGTACCCCACAGCACCACCGCGAATGCCGCAACGGCGGCTACACGGGTATACCGGTTGAAAAACACCCGCACGGCCCTGCGCCGCACCCGCGCCAGCACCGTGGGCGTCAAGGGCATTTCGGGAACGAGCAGCGTGTCGTCCGCAAGCAGTTCCGTGTAACGCACAAGGCAGCTGTCGCAGAAGCTCAAATGCTCCGAGGCTTCCAGCCGGCCCATCTCATCCAGCGTGCCGTCCACAACGGCCCGCAGGCCCTCGTCCGTGAGATGGCCCTCTTTATTGAACAATTCCATGCCCGTTTCCCCTTTCTATGGCGTTCTGCAGCAATTGCTTGGCGCGGTAGATCTGCGTATGTACTGTTTTGGGCGGCCGCCGCAGCGCCGAGGCGATCTCGTCCACGCTTTTTTCCTCCAGGAAGAACAGTACGGCGACCTGGTGGTAAGGCTCTTTCAAGGCGAGGATGGTATCCCGGATGCGCGCCGCTTCATCTTTGGCAATGGTGATATCCTCGGGCGGCGGCATGGCATTCAGCACGTCTGCCACGGCAGGCATCTCGCCGTCCTCAGCCGCGGATACGCGCCGGTGGTAGGCGCTTTTCAAATAATCCTTGGCCTTGTTCGTGGCAATGCGGGCGAGCCAGGGCTTGTAACTGCCGGGCGGGCAGTCGTCGCGGTGGGTGTAGGCGGAAAGGAACGTCTCCTGGGCAAGATCCTCGGCCAGCTGGTGGTCTTTTGTGAACTGGTAGCAGATGGTGTACACCAGCCGTTCGTATTGCCGTACGAGCTGGGAAAATTCATCACTTGTCATATTCTGTGCGATCCGCTCCACCACCTTTGCCCGCCCTTGTTTCATCGCCCTACACCCATGAAACGCCGCCGGAAGATCATTTTCTTCAAGAAAAATAAAGTTTTTGATACTTTTCCAGAAATTGCCCTGTTGCCGCTTGTCCGGAAAGGCCGAAAATCAAAAAAACCTGCGGGGGAAATCCCCCCGCAGGGTGCTGCGTAACAGGTTCACGCAAAAATCATGCCAAGAGCGCCCAGCAGGCCAGCCGAGGCCGCGCCCATGATGAGGCCGGCCGTCATGACGCCGCACAGCACCGCCAGCACGCTGGGCCAAAACTTGAGGTCCAACAGCGTCGCCGCCAGGCAGCCCGTCCATGCGCCGGTGCCCGGCAGCGGGATGGCCACAAACAGGAACAGCGCCCAGTAAATTCCGCGCCCGGCCTTCGCCTGCATCTTTTCGCCGGCTTTGACGCCCTTGTCGTAAATTTTCATAAAAAAACGGCCCAGCCCGCCGGGCAGCTTGGTACACCACAGCAGAACCGCCTTGGCAAACAGCAGGATGACGGGGACAGGCAGCATATTGCCGATGACCGAAACAATATAGGTGGGAATCACCGGCAGGCCCATGGCAAGCCCCGCCGGGACCGCACCGCGCAGCTCAACGATGGGCACCATGGAAATGAAAAAGATCCAAAAATATTCTTTTACCAGTGCAAGCATCCGTTTGCTCCTTTTGCTTTTTTCAAATTTTCCGCCCTGCTGTTTCAGGGCGTTCTCTCGGCGCGGCAGGGCCGTGCACAGGCATTATCATACCGTATCCGGCGTTATTTTGCAAGTTCCCGCTGTTTTCGCCGCGCATATTGTGTTATACTGTTGGCAGTATTGGCTTTGCCGTACCGGGCAAACCAAAAAAGCGGAGGAAAGCACATGAAGAAACTCATCTGCCTGCTGGCCGCGGCGGCGCTGCTTGTATGCTGCGCTCTGCCCGCATTTGCCGAAGCTTCCGGCGTTTCCCGCGCGGATTATACCATTACCGCATACAGCGTGGACGCCACCCTGCACGAAAACAACACCGTTACCCAGACCGAGCGCATCACCGTTGATTTCGCCGTACCCTCCCGAGGTATTTACCGCGTGCTGCCCGTCGCCCTGTGGGTGGAAAAGGACACCGCGGACGGCCCGCAGGAGATGGCCTACCGCGCCAGGGTGCGGGACCTTGCCGTGACGGGCGAGGGCCAGACGGCCGGCGCGCCCGTGGAGACCGATACCGAAGACGGCTTTTACAGCATCCGCATCGGCGATGAGGACACATGGCTCACAGGCGTGCAGACCTATGAGCTGACATTCACCTACGACATCGGAGACGACCGCGTGGCCGCCTACGACGAGCTGTTTTATTCCTTAAACGGCGGCCGGTGGGACGCGCCCATAGAGGACTTCCGTTTTTCGTTCACCTTCGAAAAACCGCTGACGCAGGAGCAGAAGGGCGCGCTGGCGCTGTACAGCGGCTCCTACGGCGGCAAAGGCAATGAAGCGGGCGTTTCCGGCGCATGGGACGGAAACACATTCTCCGGCGCGGCGGGGCGCACGCTGTACCCGGGCGAGGCCGTTACACTGTACGCACGCTTGCCCGAGGGCTACTTCACCGGCGAGCGCATGGCCCCGGTATGGGTGTTTTGGGCTTTTGCGGGCGCAGGCGCGCTGCTGGCCGCGTACACGCTGCTGCGGGCGCTGTCGGCCCGGCGCAGAGCGCCGGTGGTCACGCCCGAGTGTACGCCGCCAGACGGCGTGTCCAGCGCCGAGGTGGGCTATATCATCGACAATTCGGCGGATGACCGGGACATCCTCTCGCTGATTCTCTGGTTCGCCTCCAAGGGCTATCTCGCCGTAGAGGGCCGGGAGGAGGACCTGCGGCTGGTACGGAAAAAAGGCCTGCCCGCGGGCAGCCCGGAGTACCAGACCGTCTTTTCTGACGCGCTTTTCCCGGCGGGACGCACCGTGTGCCAGCTGCACAGCCTGGAGCCCGCCTTCTATGAGGCGCTGCAGAAAGCGAAGCTGAGCCTGTCGGCCCACTTTACGGGTGAACGGGCATTGTACAGGCCCGGCAGCGCCGGACGTGCGCTGGCGCTGGGTGCCGGCTGCGCCGTACTGTGGGGCGCGGCCGGCCTTTCCTGCGGCGCGTTTATCACAGGTGCCAGCGTAGGGCTGGGCCTGATCTCGGGGGTATTGCTCCTGCTGTTCGGCCTGCTGCTGTATGCGGCGGCGGAGCGCTGGCAGTTCTCCGGCCGGGGGGCGCGCATCGGCTGGGGAACCGGCGTGGGCCTGTGCGCCGCCGCGTCGGCGGGGCTTGCCTACGGCGCGGCCCTGTATGCGCTGACGCCGCTGTGGGCGGTGCTGGGAAGCTATCTGCTGGCCCTGCTGGCGTGCCTTGCCGCGCCGCGCATCGCCCAGCCCACAGAGTACCGCCTGGAAATGGCCGGCCGCCTGCTGGGCCTGCGGAAATTCATTGAGGAATCCGAGCTGCCGCGCATCCGTGTGCTGGCCGCGGAAAACCCCGAATATTTTTACGACGTCCTTCCCTACGCCTCGGTGTTTGGGCTGGAGGAGGAATGGGCCGGGCGCTTTGATGGGATGGCCGTGCCTCCGCCCGTGTGGTACGGCTGCAGTGACATGACCGTGTGGAATGTGATCTGGTTCAGCCATATGATGCACCACAGCGTAGACCATTCCATGACGCAGCTGCAGCAAACCGTCGCCCAGCAGAGCGGCGGCTCCAGCGGTGGCGGCGGCAGCTTCGGTGGGAGCGGCGGCGGTTTTTCCGGCGGCGGCTTCGGTGGCGGTGGCGGCGGGCGCTGGTGAGCCCGCTTCCAAAATGGCCGTACAGGCTATTTTTCAGGCCATGCGGGCCGTCCGGATAAGCTTTTATTGTGAAGCAAGAAACAGCCCCGCGGCGTTGTGTGCACAACGCCGCGGGGCTTTCGTTTTCTCAGCGCAGATAAACGCGGGGCACGCGGGGACCGATGCGGCACAAAAGCTCGTTGGCGATGGTGCCCGCCGCCTCGGCCGCTTCCTCGGCGGTGATGCGCTCCGGGCCGTCCGCGCCAATGAGCGTTGCCACATCCCCCACCGCCGCACCTGTGTCCGTTGCATCCACCAGAAGCTGGTCCATACACACCCGGCCCACAACAGGCGCGCGCCTGCCGTGCAGCAGCACATGGCCGCGCCCTTCTCCCGCCGCGCGCGGCCAGCCGTCCGCGTAGCCGATGGCCACTACCGCCAGCCGGGTGGAGCGCCGTGCCCGGAACGCAAGGCCATAGCCCGCGCCTTCGCCGGGCGGCACGCGGCGCACACTGACGACTCGCGCCCGCAGCGCCAGCGCCGGAGCCAGCACCGGGTGCAGCCGCGCCGCGCAGCCCGCCGTACTGAGCGCGCCGTAAAGCGCGATGCCCGGCCTGGCATATCCGCAGTCAGGCTGCGGCTGGTTCAGGATGCCGCAGCTCGCCTGCGCGTGTAGCGGCGGCAGCGTATACCCCGCGCCCCGCAGCTTCCGCGCCAGCGCTTCAAACGCATCCAGCTGCGTGCGGGTAAAGGCCGCGTCCTCCGGCGCAGGGCTGTCCGCCACTGCCAGATGTGTGAACAGCCCCCGCACCTCCAGCCCCGGCAGACGCAGCATCTCGGCCACCGCCGGAGCCGCGCCCGCATCCGTGCCCAGGCGATGCATGCCCGTGTCCACTGCAATGTGCACGGGCAGCGGCCTGCGGCCTGCGGCACGGGCCAGCGCACGGGCGTGGGCCGGGTCCGTCACCGTCTGGCACAGCCTCCAGCGCCGCAGCTCCCGTATACGGGCCGCATCTGCATAGCCCAATACCAATATTTCACCGGTGATGCCGCACCGGCGCAGCTGCGCGCCCTCCTCCGGCGTCGCCACTGCAAAGGCCCGCACACCGGCCTGCCACAGCCGGCCCGCCACGGCGGGCGCGCCGTGGCCGTAAGCGTCCGCTTTTACCACGGCCATCAACCGGCAGCCCGCTGGCATGCAGCCCTGCAGCGCGCCCGCATTGCGCGCAACCGCCTCCAGGTCTACCTCGGCCCAGGCACGCGCTCTGCGCAAGTCCGGCTTCGGTGCTGTTCCGGAACGGCCGTCCCACCTGCGCCGCTGGCTCAAACGCGCCAGCAGCCATGCCGCCGCGCAGGACGCGGCGGCTACCGCCGCAAAATGGGCCAGGCTGTTTTCCACCAGCCATTCCCGGGCATGCAGTACTCTGGCCGCACCCCGCACGCCCACGATGGCCATGGGATGCAGCACATAGACGAGCATGGAAAATTCCCGCAGGAACGGCGCGTCCCCGCCCCGGGGGACCAGCAGGCACAGGAACAGGAAGCAGGCGCAGGGCACAAGCGCCAGGTACATGCTGTCGTGCCGGGGCCAGCCCAGCGCCCGCAGACCAAAGGCCTCGGCAAACAGGAGCGCCAGCGAACAGCCCAGCCCCGCAAGGCACGCCCGCGGTCGTCGGCGGGCGGGAAAACCTGCCAGAAGCGCGCCCAGCATCAAAAACGCCGGCGCAAAGAACAGGCCGTTGCGCGTGTAGTCCATCACGCCGAACAGCGCATCATAGCCCGCTTTCAGCGCGGGCAGCTGTTTTGCAAGGCCATACCAGCTGTCTCCCAAAAGCCCCGCCAGATACAGCGCGCCGCACACGCCCGCCGCCGCGCCGGGGCGCAGGAAGCGCAGCAGCCCGCACACCACCAGCACTCCCAGCAGCGCGGCGGGCAGGTACCACAGGTGATAAAACGTGCCGTCCAGCACAGCGTCCCGCACAAGCTCCCCCAGCACGTTTTCCACAGGGAAATTCCCCGCATACAGCGTCACGGGCAGGTACAGCACGGTGCAGGCCGCATACAGAACGCCCGTCTTTTTCAAAAAGCGGCGCACGCCGGGCGAAAGCGTCCGGGGCCGCAGGCCGGGGCGCACAAGCTCCCCCAGCAGAAAAAATCCGGTTGCCGTGAAAAAAAACGGCACGGCCAGCCGCGCCAGCGTTTTCAGCGCAAAATCCGCCGCTGCGGAAAAAGACGCCAGCGGAGCGGTATGGATGCACACCACCAGCAGCGCGGCCGCCACGCGGAAGCGGTCCACGGCCGGATATCCCCGCCGCGCCGTCATACCGCGCCCCACACGGTGACGACAAGGCCACCGCAGTTGTCTGCGGACGCCTGCCACACACGGTCCCGCGGCGCGTCGAACCGCGCGCCCTCCGGCCCCAGCGGCACACGAAAGATGTCAAAGCCGCGTCCCCCGGCCTCCATGTGCAGCGGCTGTTCGGGCGTGTATGCCCCCAAGGCTCCGATGTATTCTTCCAGCGTCACGCCGCGCTGTGCCATCAGCCCGGCGTGGGGCCAGCCAACATAGCGAAAATGCCATGGTTCATGGCCGATGCCGGTGACGGCCTGCGCGCCTTTGGGATACCGTTCGATGAAGCCGTAGCGCGCCGCCGCGCGGCGGAAGGCCGCGCAGACTCCTGTATCGGGAAATGCGGGACGGATGAAGTCGATCACCTCCCGCGCCTCGCCCACATCAATGGCAAGGCCTGTTTCATGCTCGCTGCAGCCGGGCAGCGCCACATATTTCTGTGTGAATTCAAGGCCGTTGTCCCGCACGGAATCCGCATACAGCGCCTGCTGCTCGGCGTGGCTGCGCCAGCCGCTGACGGGCACGATGCGCCCCGCCGCGCGGATGCCGTCCAGCAGCGCTGCCAGCATGACCGCCGCCTGCCGCGCCAGCAGCACGCCGGGCGCGTCCGGCATGGCGGGGACCAACGCTTCGGGCGCGGGCCGTGCCTGCAGGGGATGTGCAGGGTTCACCAGCGCCAGCGTGCCCGCCAGCGCCTGCTCCCGGGTCACTGTCTGCATCATACGTCCGCCACCGCCTGTTCCAGCAGCCGCTCCACCAGCGGGCCGAATTCCACTCCCGCGCCGCGCATCATGCCGGGAAAGCGGCTGTGCTCGGTGAAGCCCGGGATGGTGTTCACCTCGTTGAACACGATGCGCCCGTCCGGCGTGTAGAACAGATCCACCCGCGCGAAGCCCGTGCAGCACAGCGCCCGGTACACGGTCTTGGCTGCTTCACGCACACGGTCCCGTTCAGCCAGAGACAGGCGGGCGGGCATGTGGATGCGCGCGGTCTCCAGCGTATATTTTTCCGTATAATCAAAAAAGCCATGGGCCAGCTCAATCTCATCCACCTCTCCCACGGTGAGCGCCTCTCCGGCGCCCAGCACGGCACAGCCCACCTCAAAGCCCGGCACCGCCTGCTCCACCAGCACCTTGCCGTCGTGGCGGAACGCTTCGGCCACAGCCGCGGGCAGCGCGTCCGGCGTCTCCACGCGGGTCACGCCGAAGGACGAACCCGCACAGGCGGGCTTGACGAACAGCGGGTACCGCAGCCCGTGGGTGCATGCCGCCAGCACCTCGGGGCGCGGCGGAGCATGCAGCACCGCACAGGGCGGCACCTCCACTCCCGCGGCCCGTGCCAGGCGGTGCGCTGCGTCCTTATCCATACACAGGGCGCTTGCCAGCACGCCGCAGCCCACGCAGGGGATGCCCGCCAGCGCAAGCAGCCCCTGCACGGTGCCGTCCTCGCCGTTTTTTCCATGCAGCACGGGAAACGCCGCATCCAGATACAGGCTGCCCGCGCCCTGCACCAGCAGGCCGTGGACAGAAGCGTCCGGCGTCAGCGTCACAGGCGCACATTCCTCTTTTTCCCATACGCCCTCCCCTACGGCGTCCAGCGGGCCGCGGTACCAGAACCACCTGCCCTCCCGCGTGATACCCACCGGCACGGCTTCAAAGCGCGTACCCTTCATGGCGTGCAGAACGGCGCAGGCCGATTGCAGCGAGACCGCATGCTCGGTGGACTGTCCCCCGAACAGCACGGCGACTTTTATTTTTTCCATTTGGATGGCCCCTTCCCATTGTTTGTTGAGAACAGGACCATCGTACCGCACGTTCCTGACGGACGGGCTGGGGAAAGGCTTTCAAAAATCTTACGGCATTCTGAACATCCTTTGAAGCGCGGCCGCTCACAGCGTCACCTTTTTTATAATAAATTCTTAAAAAGCCATTGACACCGGGGCGGATCCGCCCTATAATTGTTAGTAGCCTAACTAAAAAGCAAGGAAGTGTCGAAGGATGAAGGGTGAACGCCACGTGGGCGGAGAGATCCGCGTGCTTTCCAACCTGATCAAACGCTGTATGGACGACGGCATGCCGCCGGAGACCACCGGCATGCAAGGGTGGATCATCGGCTTTTTGCACCGCAACGAGGACCGTGACATGTTCCAGCGGGACGTGGAGGCTGAATTCAACATCCGCCGCTCCACGGCCACCGGCATATTGCAGCTGATGGAAAAAAACGGCTTTCTTCTGCGGGAGCCTGTTGCCTATGACGCCCGGCTGAAAAAGCTGGTGCTTACGCCCAAGGCTTTGGCGGTGCACGAGGGCGTGATCTCCCGCATCCGCGCCACAGAGGCACGCATCACCAAAGACGTCACGCCCGAAGAGCTGGAGCAATTTTTCGCCATCACAGCCAAATTCCGCCGCAATCTGGAGTGAGTGTCCGCTTTGCCTTTTCCATGCCGCCGGCGCAGGCGCGGCTTTTTCCGTGCCTGCCGCCAGCGGTTTTCCTCGGCGTATATAGTTAGGGAGCTTACTGTAATGGTACTAACAAGTTAAGCGAAACAAAACCAATCTCAGGAGGACATTTTATGCTGAAAACCCTATTGGCTGAAGTAAAGCAGTACAAAAAAGCGTCCATCCTCACGCCGGTATTCATGGTGGGCGAAGTTGTCATGGAGATTCTCATCCCCATGCTGATGGCCTATCTCATCGACAGCGGCGTGGAGAAAGGGGACGTGCGCACGATCTGCATCACCGGCGGCGCAATGGCCGTGATGGCAATGCTGTCTCTGGCCTGCGGCGTGCTCTCAGGCAAATACGGCGCGCGGGCCTCCAGCGGATTCGCGCACAATCTGCGCCAGTCCATGTTCCGCAATATCCAGACATTTTCTTTTTCCAACATCGACAAATACTCCACGGCCGGGCTCGTCACCCGCATGACGACGGATGTGACAAACGTGCAGAACGCCTACCAGATGATCCTGCGCATGTGCACCCGCGCACCGGTGATGCTGCTGTGCGCAATGGCGGCCGCGTTCTCCATCAGCGCGCGGCTGTCCCTGATCTTCGTGGCGGCCATCGCGTTTCTGGGCGTGGCGCTGTTTTTCATCACGAAAAATTCTCACCCCGTATTTCGGCAGGTATTCCGCAAATACGACGACCTCAACGCCAGCGTGCAGGAGAATGTCAGCGCCATCCGCGTCGTCAAGGCCTATGTGCGCGAGGACCACGAGACGCAGAAATTCCACACCGCCAACGACAATGTTTACAGGCTGTTTGTCAAGGCTGAGACCGTGCTGGCGCTGAACAGCCCCGTGATGCAGTTCACGATGTACATGTGCATCCTGGCCATTTCCTGGCTGGGCGCGCACATGATCGCCGCCCATTCTCTCACCACGGGTCAGCTCATGAGCCTGTTTACCTACGTTATGAACATCCTGATGAGCCTGATGATGCTCTCCATGATTTTCGTGATGGTGACAATGGCCCGCGCCTCGGCGGACCGCATCGCCGAGGTGCTGGAGGAAAAGGCGGACCTCACCTCCCCGCCCGCCGCCCGCACACAGGTGGAGGACGGCCGCGTGGACTTCGACCACGTATCCTTCTCCTACAAAAAAAGCGGCAAGCCCGTACTGGATGACATTGATCTGCACATCCGCGCGGGCGAGACCATCGGCATCATCGGCGGCACGGGCAGTGCGAAATCCAGCCTGGTGCAGCTCATCCCCCGCCTGTACGACGTCGCGGAAGGCGCGGTGCGCGTGGGCGGCGTGGATGTGCGGGAATACGACGTGGAAACCCTGCGCAACGAGGTGGCCATGGTGCTGCAGAAAAACGTACTGTTCAGCGGCACCATCCGGGAAAATCTGCGCTGGGGCGACAAAAACGCCACGGACGAGGAGATGGAGCGCGCCTGCCGCCTGGCACAGGCGGACGAGTTCATCCGCGCGCTGCCGGACGGCTATGACACTTACATCGAGCAGGGCGGCACCAACGTGTCCGGCGGGCAGAAACAGCGCCTGTGCATCGCGCGCGCGCTGCTGAAAAAGCCCAAGATACTGATCCTGGACGATTCCACCAGCGCCGTAGATACCCGGACGGATACCCTGATCCGCCGGGCTTTCGCAGAGGAGATCCCCGACACCACGAAATTCATCATCGCCCAGCGCATCAGCTCCGTGCAGGACGCAGACCGCATCCTCGTGCTGGACGACGGCCGCGTGGCCGCCTTCGGCACGCACGACGAGCTGCTTGCGAGCAGCGAAATTTACCGGGATGTCTATGATTCCCAGATGAAAGGAGCGGATGACGATGCGCGGCGTACCTGCTGATAAAAGCGCGGCCATGATGGCCCCAAAGCAAAAGGTTGAAAAGCCCATGCGCATCATGGGCCGGCTGTTCGGCTATATCCTGCGGCGCTACAAGCTGCACTGCCTAGGCGTGCTGCTGTTCATCTTCGGCAGCACCGCGGCCACCGTGGCGGGCAATCTGTTTATGAAAACGCTCATCGACGACTACATCGTGCCCTATATCGGCGAGGGCGGCGCATCGGACTTCGGCCCGCTGCTGGCGGCGCTGCTGAAAATGGGCTGCGTCTTCCTGTTCGGCGTGCTGTGCACGCTGCTGTACAACCGCATCATGGTATATGTGTCCCAGGGGACGATGCGCGCCATCCGCGACGATTTATTCCGGCATATGGAGCGCCTGCCCATCCGTTATTTCGACACCCATGCCCACGGCGATATCATGAGCATTTACACCAACGACATCGACACGCTGCGCCAGATGATCAGCCAGAGCATGCCCCAGCTCGTCTCTTCGGCGGTAACGATCGTCAGCGTATTCTGCTCCATGCTTGCCCTCAGCCTGCCGCTGACAGGGTTGACGCTGGTGATGGTGTGCCTTATGCTGTTCACCACCAAAAAGCTCACGAGCAGGTCCGGCGCATATTTCGTAGCGCAGCAGCGCAATCTGGGCACGGTCAACGGCTATATCGAGGAGATGATGGAGGGCCAGAAAGTCGTCAAGGTATTCTGCCACGAGGATGAGAGCATCGCCCGGTTTGACGCGCTGAACGACGCGCTGGCCGACAGTGCCGATAACGCCAACCGCTATGCCAATATCCTCATGCCCGTCATGGCCAACATCGGCAACCTCAGCTATGTGCTCACGGCCATCCTCGGCTCGCTGCTGGCGCTCTTCGGCACGGGCGGCTTTACGCTGGGCGGGCTGGCATCCTTTCTGCAGTTCAACAAAAGCTTCAACCAGCCCATCTCACAGGTATCTCAGCAGTTCAACTCCATCATCATGGCGCTGGCAGGCGCGGAGCGCGTATTCAGCCTGATGGATGAGCCTCCTGAAACCGACGAAGGCTATGTGGAGCTGGTGAATGCGGAACAAACCGCGGACGGCAGTCTGGAAGAATGCCGCGGGCGCACGGGTGTCTGGGCCTGGAAGCATTACCACAGGGCCGACGGCAGCACCACCTACCGCAGGCTGGAGGGCGAAGTGGTGTTCGACGACGTGGATTTCGGTTACGACGACGCCAAGATCATTCTGCACAACGTCAGCCTGTATGCCAGGCCCGGCCAGAAGATCGCTTTTGTGGGAGCCACCGGCGCGGGCAAAACGACCATCACAAACCTCATCAACCGCTTTTATGACATTGCGGACGGCAAGATCCGCTACGACGGCATCAATGTCAACAAAATCAAAAAGGCGGATCTGCGCCGGAGCCTGGGAATCGTTTTGCAGGACACACACCTGTTCACAGGCACCGTAGCGGACAACATCCGCTACGGCAAACTGGACGCCACCGACGCAGAGGTGACGGCTGCGGCGCAGCTGGCGGGCGCCCACGCGTTCATCGAACATCTTCCGGACGGCTACAACACTCTGCTGACAGGCGACGGGGCAAACCTCTCACAGGGCCAGCGGCAGCTGCTGGCCATTGCCCGCGCGGCCGTGGCGGACCCGCCCGTGCTTATTCTGGACGAGGCCACCAGTTCCATCGACACACGCACCGAGCGCATTGTACAGGAGGGCATGGACCGCCTGATGGCGGGCCGCACGGTGTTCGTCATTGCACACCGCCTCTCCACTGTACGCAATTCAGACTGCATCATGGTGCTGGAACAGGGCCGTATCATCGAACGCGGCACCCACAGTGAGCTGCTCGCGCAAAAAGGCAGATATTATCAGCTCTACACCGGTAAGTTCGAGCTTTCCTGACGCCGGACATGAAAACAGCCGGAAGGGAATCTTCCCTTCCGGCTGTTTTCATTTTCTTTCCGCCGCGGCTCAGTCCTCGAAGCACACGTTCATATATCCCATAATGAAGCGGATGATCTTCTCCTCACCCATATGGTCGGAATCGAAGCAGATGTCATAATGGCCGGCGTCGCGCCAGTCACTGCCCGTGAAAGCGCGGTAATAGTCCGCTCGGCGCTTGTCCACCTGGCGCATATGGCGGCGCGCCTCGGCCTCAGAGAGGTTGTGGCGCTGCATGACGCGGCGCACGCGCACTTCCTCCGGCGCGTGGATGAACACACGCAGCACATTGGGCCGGTCGCGCAAAATAAAGTCCGCGCAGCGGCCGATCATCACACAGCTCTCGTTCTGCGCCAGGCCCAGCATCACCTTGGCCTGGTAGCGGAACAGGTTCTCGTTGGAAACAAAGTTGTCGCTGTCCGGCGGGATGACCTCGCCGTTGTAGGCGTCCTTGGCCACGCGGAACAGCAGACTGCTGCGGAAGCTTTTCTCCGCGTTGGCAAACAGTTGTTCGTTGATGCCGCTGTCATCGGCGGCCATGCGCAGGATATCCCGATTGTAAAAAGGGATGCCCAGGCGCCCGGCCAACGCCTCGCCGATGGCGCGGCCGTTGCTTCCGTTTTCCCTGGCGATGGTGATCACGTAATTTTTCATAACGTTCCCTCCCTGAAACAGCAGCTTTTTTCACTTTCAGTATAGGCGAACAGAGCGCAAAAATCAACCGCTTTTCACGGTTTTCCCCGGTAAAAAACAAAGCGGCCGCGCCCATTCCTGGATGGGGAACAGACGCGGCCATGGCCGGCGCGAAGTGGGATGCGCCGGGAGTCTATTTTACCATGTCGAACGGTGTCGAATCAAGTTAAAAAGCCCGTCTCCCCTAAGATTCCGTTGTTTTTTGCAAAAAAGCACCGCTGCTGCAAAAAGCAGAGCAGTGCGCCGGGCAGCGCGGCCGCAAATCCGCCTGGCTTCCACGGCCGTAAATCAAAAAATTTGATTTTCCATGCCTGCCGGCGGCACAGGCAACACATATTTTGTAAAGTTGCCTCAACCGGTTCCTTTGTGTTATCATGAAACAAAACCAATGAGGAGTGAGGCACATGCGGCGTACGGACCGCGAGATCACAGATGCAGAAAAAATCACACAAATCATCCAGACCTGCCATTGCTGCCGCCTCGGCTTCTGCGACAACGGCGCGGTGTATATCGTGCCGCTGAATTTCGGCTACGCCGAGGAAAACGGAAAGCGGGTGTTCTATTTTCACAGCGCTAAAAGCGGGCGGAAGCTGGATCTCATCGCCGGGGCGCCCTCCGTCGGCTTTGAGCTGGACGTAAACTACGCGCTGGTAGAGGGCGAGGAAGCCTGCCGGCATACCGCCCGGTTTCAAAGCGTTATCGGCACGGGGCGCGTTTCCTTTGTGGAGGAGGCCTCGCAGAAAGAAGCGGCTTTGCAGGCTCTGATGCTGCACAATACCGGAAAAGACGGCTGGACGTTTTCCGGCGCGATGTTGGATTCCGTCCGCGTGTTTAAGCTGGAGGTCGAAACGCTGTCGTGCAAGGAGCATGAATGATTTTGCAGTAAAATCGTCCTTCCCGGTGGGTTCTCATAAGACAGTATTAGAAAACTACTAAATTACGGCATCTGTCAGGCAGGCGCGGTTTTTTGAAGGGGGTATCCTGTCATTCCCCATGCCTGAAAATCAAACTACTATCACCATTTAATACTCATGCGGTTCACCAAGAGACATACTAAAAAAATTGCTATGCTGTAAATCACACAAGGAACAGGCGCGTTAACGGCCTGTGAGGCAGGGTTCGGGGAAGCTTCTCAACAGGTATTTTTGCAGGGCTGACAGCCCCGCAAAACAGCAAGCGTGTCCATTTTGCGTTGCTTGCGGTTTCGTGCAAGGTGTAAACGCTACTAAAATAATTTGCAGAGCGCTATTGACAAACGAGATAATGGTGCATATACTGTTCACATCAAAACTTTTTAATATGAGGCAAACACATGAGAACTTACCAAGAAAGCGCAAGGGTGTTTAAAGCCCTGTGCGACCCAAAACGTCTTGCCATTTTGGAGCAACTACGCAGTGGCGAGAAATGCGCTTGTGTTTTACAAGAGCCGATGGATTTAACACAGTCTGGCCTATCTTATCACATGAAAATTCTATGTGATTCCGGGCTTGTGGTGAGTCGTCAAGAGGGTAAATGGACGCATTACCGCTTGAGCGAGACCGGCAAAGATGAAGCGGTGGAGTTACTACTGGCTCTTACCACACCGAACACAGAACGGGTATGTGAATGCCCCTCATGTGATAAATAAACGCCATCATAGCAAGATGGCGTTTATCTCGGCACTAAACATCAATTTTTTTTGATATGTTGTCCGGCAAATTGAAAGCGAGGTTTCTCTATGGGTGTGTGGCAATTTATCCAGGATCAAGTGTTCGGCATGAAATGGCTGAATGAGCTAATTGGCAAGGGCCTTTCCAAGCTGGGGCTGGATGTAGGGGAACGTATAGGAGGAAGTATTCAGTTTTTCTTCTATGATGTGTTAAAAATCACGGTGCTGCTCTGCCTTTTGATTTTCGTAATTTCCTACATTCAAAGTTACTTTCCGCCGGAACGAAGCAAGCGGATATTGAGCCGGTTCCATGGTGTCGGTGCAAATATCATATCTGCCCTGCTGGGAACTGTGACGCCTTTCTGTTCTTGCTCGTCCATTCCACTTTTTATCGGCTTCACCAGCGCAGGGTTGCCGCTGGGAGTTACATTCTCTTTTCTGATTTCATCCCCTATGGTGGACTTGGGGAGTCTTATTCTTTTAATGAGCATTTTCGGGGCAAAAGTTGCGGTCATCTATGTGATTGTCGGTTTAATGATCGCTGTGGCAGGCGGCACCTTAATTGAAAAACTACACATGGAACCGTATGTGGAGGAATTTGTCCGTGCTGCCGGCGGCGTGGATATTGAATCTCCTACCCTGACGAAACGGGAACGAATACAGTATGCCAGAGAACAGGTCATTTCCACATTCAAAAAAGTATTTCCATACATTTTGGTTGGTGTGGGAATTGGCGCAATCATTCACAACTGGATTCCAGAAAGCTGGATTGAAGCGGTATTAGGCGGTAACAATCCCTTTGGTGTTGTTCTTGCCACGCTGGTGGGTATCCCCATGTATGCGGATATTTTTGGTACAATCCCGGTGGCAGAAGCCCTGCTCTATAAGGGCGCACAACTCGGCACAATTTTGTCCTTTATGATGGCTGTCACAACACTGAGTTTGCCGTCCTTGATTATGCTTCGCAAGGCTGTGAAGCCGAAGCTGCTGGCGCTGTTTATTGGTATTTGCACTATCGGTATCATCCTTGTGGGCTACCTGTTCAATGCGTTTCAATTTTTGCTTATATAATTTTCAGGAGGAATCAATTATGGGACTTTTTAACAAGAAAAAAGAAGAAACGAACTCCTGCTGCTGTGTGGGAAACTGCACCCCAAAAACAATGGCAAAAACAGAAGCGTCTAAGTCTGGCGTTGGGGTGAAGGTGCTGGGAAGTGGCTGCGTTAAATGCAAAACTCTGGAAAATGCTACCCGTGAAGCTCTTGTGGAATTGGGAATGGATACAACCATCGACCATGTAACGGACTTTTCACAAATCGCCGCTTACGGAGTTATGACTACTCCTGCGCTGGTTGTGGACGGGAAAGTCGTGTCTTATGGCAAGGTGTTAACAAAGAAAGAAGCTAAAACCATCATTGCGGATGCAAGGAGGTAACGCTGTGCTTTTCTATCCGTCTCCTTGGCTTTTCAAAAAAGCCACTCTCCAGGGCGGATAGAGATTGCCCAAGGATACGAAAATCATCGTAATACACAGCATTTGAAAATAACGCCCGTTTCTCCTGCGTCCGTACAGCTTTAAGCTGTGCGGGCGCTTTCCTATGCTCTGAGACACTTTGTCTCCAGGCGCCCCGCCTGCCTTTTATTTCGATTCACCCAACCAAAAAATCAAAACGGAGGAATAAAATGCCAGCCATCAACCTGAAAGATTTTTTCTGCCGGTACACTACGGACAAGTTCATTGATGTTTCGGAAAAAGGTCCTGAAGAGCTTCGGACGGATAAGCGGTACGAGGCAACCCAGAGTATCCGAATCACTTATGCTCCGTGGGCTTTATTCCGCTGGAAGAACTGACAAAAGCGGGAGCGGCATGACTCATAGGCCATGCCGCTCCCCAAAACTTCACTCACTTTTTTATGGCACCCCGCCTAAGGCGCTGTTCCGCTTGTTTTTAATGTGCCGTCAACACAAAAAAGCGTCCGAAAACCGTATAAAGCATAAGAAACCACCCATTGACGCCTAAAACACAGGAAAATCAGCCGCAGCGGCATTTCTACCTTTCCTCCACCTGCGGCTCCTGGATGCGGCCTATGGCAAACATTGCCGTGACAAATAACAGGAGTGTGAAAACGAAGGGCAGGCGGCGGTCCATACTGGAGAGCCACCCGGCCAGATAACCAAAAGGAGAGGAGAGGGCAACTGTGGAGGCCATGATAAGGGCATTCAGGCGTGCCCGTTCCTGCGGAGTGATGTTGAGCTGGAGAAGCGCGTCCTTACGCGGATTCACCAGCGCTGCCGCCACAGCGGCAATAAACACATACAACAGCACAAAGCCCAGTCTGCCCGCAGGAGAGAAGATCAGCACCAAGGCAGCCACGACGTACAACGCCAGCCCGATCCACAGCGGGATGCGAAATTTCGTGGCATTGATGCGGTGCTGAAGCCCTATCATAAAGATCAGCATGACAGCAGCGTTCAAAATGGGGAACAGCGCCAGAAAGTTTTCCGAAAGCCCCAGCCGCTGTGTCACATACAGACCAAAAAAGTTTGTGCTCACCATGTTGGTGACATACAGGATCACAGAAACAGCCACTGCTTTGAGCACACCCCTATTCTTCAGCATACCGGGAATCAACTGGCGGTATTCCCCCAGCATATGAAAAACAGATATTCCCCTTGTCTCTGCGCGCCGGATTTTGCCCTGCTTCGTTTCATGGCAAAACCGGAAGGTGATGAGCGTTTTCAGGATCATTGTCAGCGCAAAAAGAAAATACAGCACCCGTACTACCGGCACGATCGAATACGAACGGACGAACAGACCGGAAAGCGGCGCAAAAAAGATGGCCACCAATCCGCCAATATTTACCCAGGTATAGATTCCTACCAGATCCTTTGGGCGTGCGTCCTCAATCAACAGGCAGTACCATGCCGTCTGATTGATCTGCTCAAAGCAATTCAGGATTGCAGCGGCCAAAAACAGCCAGAAATTGTTCGAAACAGCCCACACCAGACAGGCCAGCCCCCATCCGAAAAAATCCCCCATCATGGTAGTGAATTTTCGTCCCAGCTTGTCAGACAAAATGCCCCCCAAAAAGGAAAACAACACCTGGACTGCCATCGTGACGGAGAGAATCAGGCCAATCTGCACATCTGTGATGCCCTGTGTGTACATATAAAGAGTGGCGAACGGTGCGATAAGGTTGTAAGGGACGCCCCACAGCGGCTCGATCAGCACAAGCGTACGCGGATTCCCCCCATTGTCGGCCAGCACCTGAATGAGAGAATGTGCCTTCAGACTTCTTATTTTTGATTCCAGACTCATATACAACATCCCGGCTTTATCCAAATTTCCCGCTTATTCTATCATACTTCCAAACAAACGGAAAGAGGGCAGCATTTCTTCTTCCTAAATAGTGTTTACACGAGTAATGTGGTAAAATAGGCCAATAGCTCAGAAAGAGGTGTTCCTATGAGCAATGAACAACAACGCCATGACAGCCGTGATCAGGTATGGAATCTGCTGGCGCCTCATCGTTCAGGACAGCGAGGGCAATGGGGGCGGCACAGCACAAGATAACCGGCGGTCTATCAATGGCGTATTTTGGATTTTACACACAGGAGCACATGGCGGGGGGGGCCGCCGTGCTACGGGAAATGGGGTACTGTATATCAGCATTTTCGCAGATGAGCCTGATTTGGAATGGCCGATGATTGATGTCAGCCACTGTAAGGTACATCCACATGCAGCAGAAGCCAAAAGCGGTAATCAGGACATGAGTCGTACAAAAGGAGACTCAATACCAAGATTCACCTTGTCGTGGATGCAAATGGTATGCCGGTCCGAGTACATGTTACAGAGGGTATCCGAGCTGATTGCCAAGAAGCTATTCACCTGATTGGGGGAATAGCTGCGGAAACATTATTGACTGATCGTGGTCATGGCGCCAACCCGATTATTTCTTATGCTGCTGGTGCTGGGATGAACGTCGTCATTCCGATCAAACGAGATCGCAGATAACAGCGGAAGTATGGCCGTTATTTGTATCGGCTTCGTCATTTGTTGGGGAATGCTTTTCTGCACTTGAAATACTGGCGTGGTATTGCCACTCGACACGCAAAAAATACAGCATCCTTTTTGGCAGCAGTACAAATTCGTTGCATTGCTATTTGGTGTGCCGTTTCAGCCTAATCTTGTGTAGACACCATTTAGGAAAAGGCCCGGGCCATGGTGGAGGAACTTCCATGAAGCTGAAAGAAGCCGTCAAAAAGGCGGAGGAGAGCATTGAGGAGACGCTTGCCTGCTGCGACTTCCCCAGCGAACACTGGGCACGCATCCACATCAACAATGCCATTGAGAGGCTGAACCGGGAAATTCGTCGCCACAACCGTAGGGTGGGCAGTTTCCCGAATGGTAAATCTGTCCTCATGCCAGTCTGCGCACGGCTGCGCAATGTAATGTGGCCGGTGTCCAGTTGGGCAACAGGAATTACATGAACATGAAGCACCTAAGGGACGCCATTGAGAATGCCTCCATTACCGGCTGACTTCATTCATGTCAGGGTCTGCAAACCAAAGTGCGAAAAGTTTTTGACACAACCATATCTACAAGGCCACGAAGAAAATGGTGGTGTGGAAAAAATAAACTTTCCGATAAGACCGCAAGGCCCGGGGCAGTGAAGCCTCAGGCCTTGCTTTTTTATATCGCTCACAGGTATCAAAGTGCACGCGCAAGCTCGCCGTAGCAGGTACCGCCACTGTTCTCAAGGAGATATTCGCGGCTTTTCTCCATGCCTGTCCGGTCACCCCTGTGGCGCAGCGCCAGTGCGATACGGTACTGCACATCCAGCTGGTGCAGCGGTGCACGGCTGCTCTCAAAATCCTTTTGAAGCGCTCCCACATCTGCGTGCCTTCCCCGGGCAATATCCATGCAGAGCTGCAGATAGCCCAGCGTATGGCGCGCCTTTTGTACGAATTCCTTTTTGCAGTTCCTGTCTGCTGCAATGCGCCGCAGCTCGTCCATGGCTGTCTGCGCCCGATCCATCTCGCCCGCCGCCAGAAAGCAGGTAGCTTTGTTGCCGGCCACAAGACCCCGCATCTCCAGCGCCTTCTCCGGCGGCTGCACATCTTCCAGCACCGCCAGTGCCTGCTGCGGCTGACCGCCGTAGAGATATCCGTTGGCAATATGCACCAGCGTGGTGCAGCGGTTGGAAGCATCCATCCTTTTTTTCCGCAGGGGCAGCAGTGCCTGCAGGAAAGCCGACGGGTCGAGTGCTTCATACAGCAGCAGAAGGCGTTTCTGATACTCCCGCGCGGCCATGAGCCGGGCTATATACAATGCGATATTCACAGCGATAAAGGCGGCCAGCAGCGCGACGATTGCCCTGTTGAAGAGCGAGGCCGCACGGCCCGCCATATACAGCCAGGCAGAAATGCCTGCCGCTGCGCCCAAAACAGCGCCGCCCGTCCAGGCGACACACCTGCTTTTCGGAAATGCATTGATCATGTTTTCCTCCTCTGCATCAATACGGCCGCAGCCGTATACGTCCATACACAGGCAAATGCTCCACGCACCCCTCTCCCGGCAGCAACAGCACGCCGGAAAAACAGCGCAAGGCGGCGCCCGGACATCCCGGCCGCCGCTTTGCTGCAGCCACCGTTCTTCCGCCCCTGCCGGCAGAGCAGCGGGGCCGCACCGGCGACTCTTGCCTTTTTATGCCACCAAGCCGACCATCGTCAGCACAGCCAGCACCGCAAATGCTACGATAAAGGCATGCGGCTTCAGCCGGCTCGTGCAAAAAAATGCCGCCAACTCCTCCACCGTATGGCGTTTGAGATAATCTGTCAGCATGTCAAGGCGGATCTCGATATAATCGAACCCGGCCTTTTCGCACAGCACGAGGTCCTGCTCCAGTGTAGAGCAATCCCTCGCACACGCCTCATTGTAAGAGATAAACATTTTCCCTGCCCCCTTATTTCAGCGGGAATTTAATGATGGCGTTATCCTTCGTGCTTCGGTAGATGGCTGTGAACAGCTCCACCGTGCGTCTTCCCTCTGTGGCGTCCACCAGCGGCTTTTTGCCACTCTGCACAGCCTCGAGGAAATCTTTGATCTGCTCGCGGTGATAGTAATACATGGAGTCCACACTGTTGAAGAAGTCGCTGTCCTCCTTTTTCCACACAGGCAGCATTTCCTCTTCGCCAGGCACCGTCCACAAATCATTTACAGGCGGTTCTGTTATAGACGTCATGCCCGCGATGAACATCGCGCCGCCATCGGTCTGCACACCTGCGGCCGCACCGTTCTCACCGAAAATGTGCACCCTGCCGTACAGCGCCGGGTTCTGGCTGTTACTCACAACGATATTGCCCACAGCGCCGCTCTTGAATTTAACCACAGCCACAGCCGTGTCCTCTACCTCGATATAAGGGTGGTTGAGGTTCTTCCAGACGCCGTATACTTCGTCCACCTCGCCCATGTACCACAGCAGCAGATCCAGCTGATGAGGCGCCTGGTTCACCAGCACGCCGCCTCCCTCGCCTTTCCACGTGCCGCGCCAGGGGTCGCTGTTATAATAAGCCTCGTCGCGCCAGCCCAGCATCGTCACCATTCCCAGCACGGGACGGCCCAGCTTCCCATCCTCGATGGCCTTGTGGATGCGCATGCAGGGGCGGTAAAAACGGCGCTGCACCATCGTGCCTACAGTGACATGATTACGCTTCTCCGCCGCGATGATGGCGTCGCAGTCCTCAAGGCTGGAAGCCAGAGGCTTTTCCACAAGCACATTGCAGCCGCAGTCCGCAGCCGCCACGGCCGGACTGGCATGCAGTGGGTGCGGAGTACAGATGCTCACCACATCCAGCCTCGCATCGCGGCACATTGTGGCCACATCCGTATACGCCTTCACACCATACACGCACTTGGCTCGTGCACGGCGCCAGATCAATCTTTATTGATAAAAAGCTGCCGTATCGGTATCCAACTGCGTGATAAAAGTCTCTGGTGTATCGCTGTTGCACTGACTGCAGGTGGTACCCGTGAACGTACCGCCGTTGATGGTGACGGTGCCCTCGTTGAAGATGGCGCAGGTGGCCTCTTCAAAAAGGCCGTCCTTCACTGTCAGCACAGCGCCTGCACCCGTGTTACGCAGGCTCGAGCCGCTGGCGTATTTTGCGCCGCGGTATGTTCCGTTTTCGACGATAAGCGTGCCCTTGTTGTTGACGGCTCCAAACCCGCCCGCCTCAGAATCTGAGCTGTCGATTGTGCCGTTGCCCGTGATGGTCAGCACGCCCTCGTTCACGATGGGGCGGCCCGTAAAGGCCTGGTCCACCGTGATGGAATGGCCCGCCATATTCAGTGTGAACGTCTTGCCCACGGGCACCGTGGCGATCATGTCCGTGGTCATGCCCGCGATGTCCGCCGTCATTTCGATGGTGCTGCCGCTGGGCGCGTCCGCGAAAGCGTCCTGCAACGTGACATAGTCTGTGCCGCCTACCGTGCACACAGCGCCCACCCTCGGTGCCGCTAGCGTGTTCACGCCATCGAGCATTGTGACAACAGGCTCGCCGTTCTCCTTCGGAAGCACACATTCGCCCTCATGGCCCTCGGCCAGCGTGCAGCCCTCGGTTTTTGTGCATGCCGCAGGCGCGTCGGGCTCGCCGCCTTCCTCCGGCAGCACACACGCGCCCTCGTGGCCCTCGGCCAGCGTGCAGCCCTCGGTCTTTGTGCACGCCGCAGGTGCATCGGGCTCGCCGCCCTCCTCCGGCAGCACACACACGCCCTCGTGGCCCTCGGCCAGCGTGCAGCCCTCGGTCTTTGTACACGCTGCAGGTGCATCGGGCTCGCCGCCCTCCTCCGGCAATACGCACTCGCCCTCATGCCCATTGGACAATGTACAGCCTTCGGTCACAGTGCATTGGGGCTCCCCTTCGCTTGCCGCCAGCACAGTGTGTGCCCTTCCCGGTTTCGTGGACAGTAAAAATGAAGAAAAAACAGAAAGAAACG